>Ga0325403_1000374_pt1 | contig 30001 bp, 5 predicted proteins | sample PopdelMetagenome_19_FD_205665 | JGI IMG/M metagenome (GOLD analysis project Ga0325403, IMG submission 205665) | Populus deltoides microbial communities from Bellville, Georgia, United States - Xylem-PdKOR-R4 | ecosystem: Host-associated > Plants > Phyllosphere > Stem > Wood/Secondary xylem... | reverse complement strand
TTCCATGATCAGTTCTGATTTCTGTAGGTGGATGTGTGCTTGTGACCAAGGTTTGTTCTCTTGATAATTTTTTGATTTTATTAAATTTCGTTTGATAGTTTTCTGTTTTCTTTTGCTTTAGCCTAGACAACGTCCAAACCCCCCCCCCAAATTGCATATCATCTAGCATAAAAATCTAACTTGAACTTCCTCGTGGAATCGACCCCTTGCTTGCTCTATACTATCTTATGTGTTGTGTTTGAAGCTAGGGTAATTAATTTTTGCGACCGCGACATCGCAACAGTTGCCTTGTGCAGTCATGTATCTTATTACTTGTGACTTGAGCTATTTATACACCCTCATTACATAAAATCACATCATAGAACTTGAAGTTGTAGAAATACAAGAAGGTTAGGCGTCACAACTATTGGTGAGAAAGGTTGGCATCGTACTCACAAGATATGCATCATGCTAACAAGGTATGCCCTATACTTACTTCGTTATTATCGAGAAAGCTAGGTGCCACATTGACTTCTGACAGGTTGCAACAATTTATTATGGTGTGTGCCAATGATGGGCTCTTTGGGAATTTACACAAGATTTGGATTTAGCCCAAGGTTTGTTATTGGGAAAAGGCCCTTAACTTAGTAGATAGGAAGTCCACTTGGGAGAAAGCTCATTAATGGATAGGGCGATCTACTTGGGTGAAGAGCTAGCTTATTTGTATTCTAAATGCTGCTCTCACTGGACGGGTGCTAAAGGAATGGTTTCCCTGCAGGAACAATGATTACATATCCATCCTAATGTCTGGGTATTCCATGGAAGCATATGACATTCTAAGCTTTCTTTTTTATGCAAACCTCAAAGATTCAAAAATCTACAATCAATCGACACGTTATAAAAAAGTTAAATTCAAGTTTAGAATATAACTTGACATAACAATAACATGTACCGAGACACCAAGACTATAAAATCCAAACCCTTACCCAATACCTATTAAGAGATGTGAACAAGAAGTATGGTTTATGCCACAAAACTTAGTTAATTCTTTGATAAGTTAGAGTAGTTTCATAAGGAACCAAGAGTAAGAGCAAACTCTCACATACAAGTTTTATTTCTGAATAATCAATCAATCTCTTATCAAATTTAAAATCTAAATACAAGCTAAATAACTCTATTTATAATAGGTAAGAACATCCTAAAAAATATTGGAAAAATAATGAAGAGTTCTAAATAAAATAGAAAAAAAATAATAAATCAACTAGGAAATTAATACAATTCCTATAGAGTTGTTTGTGGACCTTATCACAAGGCTTTTCCAATGCATGATTGACGTGAAATTATAATTCAATATAAAACAAGATCTCTAAAAAGTTTTGATAAACTTTTAACTAGATCTAATGGTCGGATTGAAAGTTATACTTGTTAGCATAAACATGTGCATTAGGAAAAATAAGCCCCAAGCTGCCTCTAATGTCATTGAATGATAAGGAAACCTTTTCAATGGCAAAATCCATAAAATAAACATAAACATGAGTTGCTATCATGGAAATCCTTGCTAGAATAATCATAATTGTTGTCACATATGCTTTCCTTGTAGAAATAAAATACTTACTAAATAAGAAGTCCATAAATTATAAGGAAACAAATTGCAAAACCCATAGAATAACTTTTGGCATGATTTTAAACACGTTGTCCTATCTCTTCTAGATTAATTAATGGATCTATCATATATGGATGGAAAAATTACAATGTCTAGTTTTCATCCCTACTAGAATCGAAGCAAAATTTCTTCTGTAGCTTCAGATATATCTCAAATAGTGCACAAAGGTCTAGTCAAGCATATTTACAATTTATTAACCCTAATATCTAGAATCAACCCAATTAATTCCTCTTGGATCCTCTAAGTTTTAGACCTTGTAATAAGCCTAATTGGTATCTCTAATGGATCATATGGTGATGCTCATTGATTCATTTCATTGGTAATGCTCGTTGATTCATTTCATTCCCCCTCTCCTGAAAATGATTTGACCTCAAATCATCACCTTGTTTTGATGTTGGCTTGCTTTTGGAAAACACATTAACTTGATTTTGTGATTTTGATCTTCTTTTTCCTTCTTCTTTTTTTTTTAAATTGTAAACAACTACATCATAAATAATCTATATTTTTTCAACTTTTGTCGCAACTAGATTTTTATATAATGACAATGATGAAATAATACAAAAACTAAAAACTAAATGGATATAACATGATTTTAGAGCCTTGATTTGATACCACCTAATGCGAAACCTGTTGCTACCTAATTTTTGACCCATGTTTTGATAAATTTTCAGAAAAATCCAAAAAAAGACATTTTTAATATATTTGCGTTGTTTTTAGCATTGTATCAAAAGAATTTAAATTTTAAAGGGTTCTTAGAATGCGTTCGACTTTTAACGTGTCATTTTTAAAATAATTGATTTTCCTCATTGAGTCGATGTTGATATTGCTCGTGTTCAGAAAATACAAAAAATAAGAAAAATCAAAATTTATAAAAAAAAAGAAGTTGAGGGACCAAGTTGGAAACCTAGCAATATTTTTACCTATAAATACTGGTCTCTACAACACACACAAGAGGGGGGGCAATTTTAAAACATTAGAAAAAACACAAAAAGAAAAACCTTAACCCTAAACCCATCACTTTCAAAGCCAGCCGCCACCCGAACCAACCAATTTCCACAGAACACTTACTCTCCCTTCCCCCGGCCAAAACCAGAGAAAACCATAGGATCACACCCCACACTAGGGGCAAATAAGAGATATTTTAAAGATAATGTTAGAATCAATTGATAAGGGGGAAGGCTAAGAACAAAAGTCCAACAATTAAGAGAGGGCTAAAAGAAAGAAACCATAGATTGGGGGCATGTGAGAAAACTTTGAGGAAGGCTATATAAAAAAAAAGAGAGAGAGAAAGAGTGGAAATTGCCAACAATTAAAGGCAAGTCAAAGATTAAGGAAGGAGAACGCTTATCAAGCCTAGGAAGGGCAAAAGAGGTTTCAATTAAGAAAAGACATAGCATATGCCAAAAGTCAATGCCAGAAAAAAAATACCGAGTTACAAACATTGTTTTTTGGTATCAATGATAAAGCCTCTAATGATTACATTGATTATTCATCAAGGAAGAAGTTGGATTTGCTTTATGACCTATGTTAAGAGAATTCTGATCTTTGAGGTTAACAAGGGTTATATGTTATTTTCTCTACAAAGACAACAAAAAAAAGAGAATTGATGAATAGTTGATGTTGATCCTAAGTCTTTGAAACCCTCAAACACCTTTTTGAGTTTGTGAATTTCCCTTTCTTTCATAGTCATGAATCATAGCCTGCATTACGTGCTTTTAAAAGCTCTTTTCGATCAAGTAAGCAATCTGAATTGATAAATGGCGCTCTCAAAACTGGAAGAGCTTTTCTATAAGCGTCGTGACTTCATGAATTAAGCTACTGGTTATTATGCATATTGATAAAATAAATGCTAAGAAAAGAAACACCTTTTCTTGATAACGCCTGAGCATCTTGTTTTTTAAATTAAAAAAAAAATGTCACCTCATCACAGACCATCAAAAGGATATACCAAAAATCATAGTTTAAAGTGGACACAAAGAACCATGGGAAATGCCATTTTAATCTTCCAACGGGTCGATTTCTGTTTTCAAAATACAAGATAATCAAAGGACTACATTGAATGACGTGCGTTGGGTCTTTGACCAAGAAAGCTTGATTTTCAAAAGATCTTTTCCAAAACTGATATCTCTCTGATTTCATTTCAACAATTAGACTTGAATATACATGACCTTTGAAGTATGAGATTTGATTCCAGAACAAGAAAGATTGTCGAACAAAGAAGAACATTGATTAAATCTGCGGAATCCTTGACATGAAATGACATCAACTCTTCTCAATATTCCTTGAAAAGTTGAGACACCGTGGGGCAATACAATGGACCTTGAGAAGAAAAACAAGCAGTATTCAAATCAGCTTAGGGGCAAAGAAAGATGATTAAATGAAAAATCAGTGAACGGAGGACAATATGGTTCAAAGAAAGATAATCAATGAACGAACACATTCAGATCACACCGAGGGCAATATTGTTCAAAAATATTCCATGATCTAGTGAACTCCATCAACAATTGAAAACAACGCTGCGCTTGAAGGACATCTTCATATCTTTATCTTGGGGTTATCCTTTGAAACATGGCTATAACAGATGTTATCGCATAGTTGCATTTGAATGAATGTTGGAAAAAGTGCACACCACCAAGACTGATTGTGGAACCATCTGTTTTGAAGCTTAAAGGCACACTTCACTGTATGAATATGGGTGATAGATTGAACATCATCGATGAAGCCGATACATTTCCTTTCACAATCTGATTAGACGAGCTGAGGGGAATCCCTGGAAAAGAACATTGAGCTTACAATGACGAACCTTGTACTACAAGCTATGAGATGCATGTCTGGATGACTTGACAGTTCCATGAAGGTTGATGATAACATATACCTGAAGAGTATTGTTTCAGCTTGAGGCAAGTTTATGACTGATTGACAATCTTGATGGTTGTTAGCACGATGCGCACAATCAATAAAAGAACAATTCTCAAGATAATCCAGAAGATAAATGATCGGTTAAGGTCATTCATGATGAATCAAGCAACACCACACTTGGGGGCACATTCATGCTTGATAAACAACGAGAGGAGTAATCATCGTGGATAGCCTAAGATAGGCACGACACTTACAGTTGAGTAAAGGGCTAGCATACGGATAAGTTGGTAAATCAGAAGGACAAAGAAGGCTTTGGAATGCAAACAAAGGCACCTTATGACGATGGGACATCAAAGTAGGGGGACCTATATTCCAAATCAGGTAAGAATGCATGCATGTCATCTAACCTCAAAACATTGCATAAATGTTTTTGAATTGTTATAGGAAAAATCCTCAATGAGGTCCGACAAGATTATGGAAAAAAAAAAAGAAGGATTGCGTTGATGATAACCAAGAATCAGTTTTGATCATGGAATAAGAAGAAGATGAGATGAACCCTACCATTAGGAAAATCTCAAATAAATGAAAAGATCAATCTTGCAATCGGGAAGCCCCGAGTTTTCAAACCCGACGATCAGGAATTATCAAGAAGCACCAAGTTTTCCAGCCCTTCTCCTATCATCCCTTCAGGACTTTGCCAGGTAAGTCCTATTCTTTTCACACTTGTCACTTCACATTCTTTTCATATGGGTAGGTCACCCATTTCAATGAGACCATACTTTATATTTTTTCCATCTGGGTAGGTCACCCATTACAATGAGACCGCACTTCATATTCTTTCCATCTGGGTAGGTCACCTATTACAAAGAGAGCGTTTTTCACATTCTTTTTACCTGGGTAGGTTACCCATTATAACGAGACCAATTTTTACACATTTTCTTTGGTTTTGATTAAAGGAGGTCGTCAGATGGGATCTTAGGTAGCTTTGGTTAAAGAGAATCGCCAAATGGGATTTCAGGTTGATCGAGCTTCACACATTTTTTAGTTCTAGTTGAATAAGGTCGCCAAATGGGATCTCAGGTCGCTTTGGTTAAAGGGAATCGCCAGATGGGATTTCAGGTTGATCGAGCTGCACATATTTTTTAGTTCCAGTTGAATAAGGTCGTCAAATGGGATCTTGGGTGGCTTTGGTTAAAGGAAATCGCTAGATAGGATTTCAGGTTGGCCGAGTTACACATTGGTTTTGGTTAAAAGAGGTCGCTAGAAGGGATCTCAGGTAGCTTTGATTAAAGGGAATTGCCGGATGGGATTTCAGGTTGACCGAGCTACATACATTCTTAACGTGTTCGACTTTTAACGTGTCATTTTTAAAATAATTGATTTTCCTCATTGAGTCGATGTTGATATTGCTCGTGTTCAAAAAATACAAAAAATAAGAAAAATCAAAATTTATAAAAAAAAGAAGTTGAGGGACCAAGTTGGAAACTTAGCAATATTTTTACCTATAAATACTGATCTCCACAACACAGACAAAAGGAGGGGCAATTTTAAAACATTAGAAAAAACACAAAAAGAAAAACCCTAACCCTAAACCCATCACTTTCAAAGCCAGCCGCCACCCGAACTAACCAATTTCCACAGAACACTTACTCTCCCTTCCCCCGGCCAAAACCAGAGAAAACCAAAGGAGGGCCCCCCCTTTTCCACTCATCTTCAACCTTCAGCCGTAGGCTCCCCCTCTCTTCGGTATCAGCCCAAACGCAGCTCCTCCCTCATAGCTGCAATATCATTTCCTCTCCATCCCAGCCGTTTCCTTCTCTCACCCAAACAACCATAGACTGGCCTTCCCTGGTGATATCTCCGCCTCAACACCGCCAGCAACCTCTCCCATCTCTACAGCAGCTCTAGCGGCCGCGGGCGACAGCAGATCTCTTCTCCATCTCCGCCGGCCAGACCCGACAAAAGCCTAGTAGCTGACGGCCCCCTTTGTATTGCCACCACCTGAAACAGAGAAGAATGGGAAAGTAAAAGAAAAGAATCGATATGTAGAGAGAAGCAGATCTGAAATGGAGAAGAAGAGAAAAAAAAAACAGATCTGAAAAACAAAGAAATAAAAGCCTAAAATCAACTGTTTGTGCGTTTCTCCTTGTTGCAGGTGGCAGTGACCTTCATAGATGGCGTAGGAAGACAGAGAAGAAAAAGAGGTTTCTGATCCACTGTTTTGTTGCCTTCATCGGCATAGTGGCGGCGGCGCGTGGAGAAGACGCGTCGCCACTGTTCCAGCACTGTTCATACAGGTCCAGAAGGTTTTCCAGCCCTGTTCTCGTGGTTGCACTATTTTTTATTCTATTTTTGGGCTTTTTTGTAATTTTAAAATTGTTTAATGTATTTGTTGTTTAGTTTTGAATTTTTTTTATAATTTGTATTATGCAAATGTGGATGTAAAAAAAGAAAAAGAAAAAAATATATAGTGAAAGTGAACGTGTTGTTTTGAATTTTTTATGAATGTTTTTTTATGATAAAATTGCAAGGAATAAAGAAGAATTTAATATTTTGATTTGCTCATGGTTAAGAATTATGAACTTACACGTAAGTCGTATTTCTAATATCCGATTAAAAGATAAAATTTTTAAAACTTCTTTAACACATCAAAGCCATAAAGTAGCTTACCTCAGGTAGAGTGCATTAGGGGTGCTAATACCTTCCCTAACCACAACCAATCCCGTACCCATGAATCTTTGACAAGACCAGTATACCGGGGTTTCCTAGTAGCCCTCAATTAAATACTAGGTGGCGACTCCAACGAATTCAATCAAGCAAACAAACAAACAAAAAATCGCTAAAAAGATGCCGCACCGGTGACATGCGACAAAACCTATGGGTATAAAGATCCAGAAACCAACAATCAAATTGATATTTTCTAAGAAAGCTAAATTCAAGCTTGTGATTGAATTTAACACAATGATAAAATGTATCAAGATACCAAGATTATAAAAACCAAAACTCTACCCAACACCTATTAAAACATGGGAACGATAAGTATAAAAGATGTCATGAAGCTTGGTTAATTTTTTGATAAGTCGGAGTGGTAAAAGAATACTCTTACACACAAGTTTTATTTTTGAATAATTAATCCATATCTTGTTAATTTTTGAAACCTCAATATAAGTTAAATAATATTTTAAAAAAATAGGTAAGAACATGCTAAATAATGCTGAAAAAATAATAAAAGAGTTCTAAATAAAATTAGAAAAAAAGGATCCTAAATCATTTAAAAAATTAATACAATTCTCGTATAGTAGCTTCTAGACCTTATTTCAAGGCTTTCTAAATGTCTAATTAACTTGAAATTTTAACCCAATATAAAACAAGACCTCTGAAAACTTCTAATAAAATTTCAGTTCAATTCAATTATTAAATTAAAAGTTATAGTTATTAGCGTCAAATTGTACATTAGAAGAATGAGTCCAAAATTGTCTATAGTGTCCTTAAATGATAAGGAAACCAATAAGAAAATACATTAAACAAAAGGAAACACAAGTTGACCACATGAAAACCCTTGCCAAAATAATCATAATTGTTGTCAGCTATGCTTTCCTTGTAGAAGATAAATCCTTGTTGAATAAAAAGTCTACAAATCATAAGGAAATAAAAAACAAAAACCATACATTAACTTGTGACCTAACTTCAAACACGTTGTTCTATCTAGTCTGGATAAATTATCGGGGGCAACATATATGGATGGAAGGATTATAATGTCTAGTTTTCAGTCCAACTATAATAAAAGCAAAATTTCTCATGTAACTTATGACATGTCTCAAATAATACACAAAGACCTAGTCGGATAGATTTACAATTGATATTAACTCAAATATAAGAATCAATCCAATTAATCTCTCTCGAATTAACTTCAAACACGGTAAATGTCTTTTGAGTTGCATTGAAGAAGCTTGATGTTATTTCCCTTCCTGCCCGTTTCTTTTAAGTTTTGAAGATTTTGCTTGCAGTTATGTGATACGAACACCAAAGATTTTCATTAACAAAATATTTAAAAAATCTCCCAAGGGTGGATTGTCTTGGAAACCTACCTAAAAGATCATTGCAGAGCTTTCCTACTATATGATCCTTGTTTCATGATTTATATGAACACCAGAGTTATATATCTAGTTTACTATATAACTTGAAATTGAATTAATTGAAAATTAAACTTTGTAATTTGTTTTAGTATTTTTATAGGGTTATCTTGGTTTTATGATCTAATTCGCGAGTTTGAAAGGTTGATTCGGTTCGTTTTTTTACATTTTTTTAATTGATTTTTTTTTCAATTGCATCCTTTAATGTTGGGTCGATTATAAATTAGATTTTATAATTTGTTTGAAAGGTTGATTCGGTTTGTTTTTTTACATCTTTTTTTTAATTGATTTTTTTCTCAATTGTATCCTTCAATGTTGAGTCGATTATAAATTAGGTTTTATAATTTGTTTTCTACGGGTTATCATAATCTCATAACTTAAGTCATGGATTTAACATATTAACTCAAATTGACCCAAGTCAATCTAATATATTGTTATTTTAATATTAAAAAAAATATTGTCTTGAAAAATTGAGTTAAATTATATTTTTACAGGTTATCTAAGTTGTTTTTACACCTGTAAAAACAATTGAGTCACTTCAAATTAACCCCAACATGTTTTTTTCATTAAAAAATATTAACAATATCTAAAAAAAATATATATATATATAAAAAAAAATCTGACAAGATACACAGCGTACCACATGTTATATATCTAGTTTACTATATATAGAACGTTAAATAGACTACGCAGACTGGTCGTGGTCACCACATCCGTCGCTATTAGCCGGTATACTCCCGTGGCTGTGGTTGATGGCTATCCTCTATAATTCAATACTTTCACGTTTTATTCTAGAGCGTCTTGCTAAGAAACGACAATTTTATTAACAAAATGCTGAAAGGGTGGGTGCTCACCTCACCTCACCTCACAAAGCTATTTTTTTTATTTTTAATTATTTAATATTTAATTGGTAAATAATTTAATTTTATAATTTGTTTTTAATTGTCAGAACGGTCATATGTATTCTGAATAGGAACAGGGATAGGAAGACCTCAAATTAATCTCTCTCGAATTTTTTTAGTTTTAGATCTTGTAATAAACCTAATTGATACCTATAATGAATACTTTGGTGATCAAACTTAGATTAGTTACTAGCTTTCTTTGTTGTAGTTTCAACGTTAACTTTTGAATAATTTGTAGATTTTTATGCAAATGTCACTACTTTGGTTTTTCCATTGTCTCTGTGTTGAAAAAGCAACTAGCAAAGAATATATATATATATATATATATAGTAACGTCAAGATTTGTTGATTGATATTCCGGAAAGAACAAACAAAATGAAAAACAAAGTCATTAATTACATTATAGTGGTGGTCCTTCCTTGGTTTGTCTGTTTACAACTTCCTCTTCTTCCATGTGCTCTCATGCATTCAAAAACTTGCACGTGGTAAATGCATTCAAAAACTTGCACGAGAATAGTACTTAATAAATTAACACGAGTTAACTCAGGTTGTTTTTATGTTTTTTTAATTGAATTTTTTTTTAATTTTATCATTTAATATTAGGTCTATTGGGAATTGAACTTCATAATCTATTTTGATTTGTTTTCTATAGGGATATCCTGATCTCATAATTAGGATCGCGGGTTTTCGTATTTTGACTTCGGTTAAATCTTGTTTTTTATTTTATTTTATTTTTAAGAGGTTATCTCAGTATCATGTTCTTCAATAATGGATTTTCTCTTTATTGGTTTGTCCCTGTCTAACGACATGAGTTACAGGTTTAGTAGGTTAATCTAATTGACTAATTTTTTTAATTGATTTTTTTCTAATTTCATCATTTAATAATTTAATATTGTGTTTGATTGAGAATTAGGTTTCATGATTTATGAGGTTATCTTAATCTCATGATCCAAAAATAGTGCTTAATGAGTTAACCCATATTGAATTAGCACATTTTTTAACTAAATTTTTTATAAATTCCATCATTCAATGAGTGACAAAATTGATTGGGAATTGAACTTCATAATTTATTTTTATTTGCTTTTTATGGGGTTATCTCAGTCTCATGATTAGAGTTGTGGATTTGAAAAGTTAATTCAGGTTAAATCATGTCATTTTTTGTATTTTTTCTATATGGTTATCTTAGTTTCATGACCCAGGTCATGAGTTTGGTAAATTGAATTGATTTTTTTTTTAATTTCATCCTTTAACATTGGATCGATTGTAAATTAGGTTTTATAATTTGTTTTTTAGAGGTTATCATAGTCTCATGACTCAGGTCATGAATTTGACATGTTAACCCGAGTTGACTCATGTCAATCTAATATGTTGTTATCTTAATATTAAAAAAACATATTATCTTGAAAAAAATTTGAGTGAAATTAATTATATTTTTACAGGTTATCTGAATTATTTTTAGACCAACAAAAACAATCAAGTCACTTCAAATTAACCTCAACACGTTTTTTTTTCCACTAAAAAAATATAAATAATATCTAAATATTTTTTTATATTAAAAAAAATTCTGACATGATACACAGCGTACCACAAGTTATATATCTAGTTTACTATACAACGTGAAACATGCTACGCAGACTGGTCAGTGGTCACCACATCCGTTGCTATTAGCCAGCACACTGCCGTGACTGTAGTTGATGGTTATCCTAATTCAATAGTTTCACGTTTTATTCTAGAGCGTCTTGCTAAGAAACGACAATTTTATTAACAAAATGTTGGAAGGGTGGGTGCTCACCTCACCTCACAAAGTTTTTTTTTTTAATTATTTTAATATTTTTAATATTTAATAATTTGTTTTGATTTATTTTTTATAAAATTAATCTAATTGTATAATTTAAATTGTGAGTTTAGCATATTAACTCGAGTTGACTTTGATAAATTTTTTTATTTTTTTTTAAATTGATTTTTTTTTATTTTATTTTTCAATACTGAGTTGTGTTTCATAATTTATTTTCTATAAGATTATTTCAACCTCATGATCTAGGTCACAGGTCTGGTAGGTTGACTTTGATTATTTTTTTATTTACTTTCTATATGGTTATCATAGTCTCATGACTTTTATCATGAATTTGACGGGTTGATCCAAATTGACTTAGGTTATTTTTATTTTTTTATTCAATTTCATTCTTTAAACACGGGTTGATTGGGAATTGGATTTCATAATTCTTTAAATAATTGTTTCAAGACTGGGTTGTCACAAACCACAAGTTGTTGAAATGTCCGACCTCTTACAATAACCAAGTTTTCCATATCTTCATCAATATCTCCATTTGATACCACAATCAATATCCAGTTATCCTGGACCTTGTTCTATATCAACACCACTCACAAATAGCATATACCAATTCATTTAATATCAATAATTTACAATATTTATTTTTATATCATAAGATAGTGCTATAGAAAATCTACTCGTGGAATCTAGTGCATGCGAAAGGGACTTGATAGATAAATCATTTCTCTACATTAGATCATAATATAACTATGAGAATTGAATATTTTTCATATTGATTTTGATTAAAAAAATAAATAAATTAGACTCATCATTACCAACCCATGTATAACTTATGCATGAACTTCAATTTCTAGGTTAAGTTCAGTAGCATGGTAGTTTGGACAACCAATAACATAGCCCATTACCAGACACTACGAATCGATTAATAATTCTAATATAGGGATTCCACTATTGCAATCAAATGTAATTCATACAAGGTTTTTATGTCGTTGCGGTCAAATCACAATCTCATAACATATAATAAATTTTTTTTTATGTAATTAATTACAAATTACATACCATATTCTACCTTGAAGGAATACACATTGCATTAACAATAATACATTATACAATTTAATTACCATTTTATAAAAGCAAGTATAAAAATTAAAAAGCAAGGGAGGGTTAATCCCCACCTTTACTCCTGTTAAATTGATCATAACCCATAACATATCTCATTTCAATGTATTATACAATTCTAATATCACCAATTATTTTAAGTCAAACCTCATTCACAGCTCATTTTTCCATGATAATGCATTAATTTCTCACAATGAACACAAAAACACTTAATAACAGAATTACTCATTAAACAATTATTTTAAGGCCCTCATTCTCCCATAATTCTTTCCTTACATTTTTCAAGATTTAAACCGATAATTCATCATCATATACTCAAATAAGTCACAACACAAATAAACATACATCCCTATAATCTTAAATGCATCCTTTACTAGGAACTAAATTTTACTTTGGTAAAAATTTAATATTGTATTTGATTGAGAATTAGGTTTCATGATTTAATTATGAGGTTATCTTGATCTCATGATTCAAGAATAGTGGTTAACGGGTTAACTCATATTGAATTAACTCATTTTTTTTGTCTTTTTTTTACTAAAGTTTTTACAAATTTCATCATTTAATATTAGGTCCGACAAAATTGATAGGAAATTACTTCATAATTTGTTTCGATTTACTTTTTATGGGGTTATCTTAGTCTTATTATTAGAGTCATGGATTTAAAAAGTTCATCTAGGTTAAATCAGGTTATTTTTTGTATTTTTTCTAAATGATTATCTCGGTTTCATGACCCAGGTTATGAGTTTGGCAAATTGACTTTGTCGGTTTTTATGTTCTTTTTTAATTGATTTCATTTTTTAGTCTCATCCTTTAAAATTGGACTGATAGGGAATTGAATTTTGTAATTTATTTTGATTTTTTTGAGATTATCTCGGTCTTATGACCCAAGTTGCGAGCATGACAAGTTGACTCAATTTGTTTTTTTAGGTTCGTTTTTTAATTGATTTTTTTCTCAATTCCAGCATTTAACATTGGATCGATTGTAAATTAGATTTTATAATTTGTTTTCTATAGGTTATCATAGTCTCATAACTCAGGTCATGGATTTGATATATTAATCCAAGTTGACCAACTCATTCCAATATGTTGTAATCTTAAAATTAAAAAAAAAGATTTCTTCTTGAAAAAAAATGAGTTAAATTAAGTTTTTACGGGTTATCTGAGTTGCTTTTAGACCTGTAAAAACAACTGAGCCACTTTAAATTAACCCCAACATGTTTTTTTTCATTAAAAAATATTAACAATATCTATAAAAAAAAATTATATAAAAAAAATTCTGACATGATACACAGCGTACCACATGTTATATATCTAGTTTACTATATATAGAACGTTAAACATACTACGCAGACTGGTTAGTGGTCACCACATCCGTCGCTATTAGCCGGTATACTCCCGTGACTGTGGTTGATGGTTATCCTCTATAATTCATTACTTTCACGTTTTATTCTAAAGCGTCTTGCTAAGAAATGACAATTTTATTAACAAAATGCTGAAAGGGTGGGTGCTCACCTCACCTCACCTCACAAAGCTATTTTTTTTTTCATTTTTAATTATTTTAATATTTAATAGGTAAAGAATTTAATTTTATGATTTGTTTTGATTTATTTTTTATAAATTTAATCTAATTGTATAATTTAAATTGTGAGTTTAGCATATTAACCTGAGTTAACTCTGATCAGTTTTTTAGTTTTTTTTTAAATTGATTTTTTTTAAATTTTATTTTTTAATACTAAATTGATTAGGAATTGTGTTTTATAATTTGTTTCAATTTATTTTCTATAAGGTTATCTCAACCCTATGACCTAGATCACAGGTTTGGTAGGTTGACTTTGATCATTTTTTTTAATACTTTCTATGAGGTTATCGTAGGCTCATGACTCATGTCATGAATTTGACGGGTTAATTCAAATTGACCCAGGTTATCTTTTGTTTTTTTAATTGATTTTTATTCAATTTCATTATTCAAACTTGGGTTGATTAAGAATTATATTTCATAATTTGTTTTGATTTTTTTATGAGGTTATCTTAATCTCTTAACCCGAAATGTGGATTTAACAGGTTAAGCCGAGTTGACTCAGGTCGTTTTTTAGATATTTTTTTAATTGATTTTTTTTAATTTTATTATTTAATATTAAATTGATTAAAAATTAAATTTCATAATTTATTTTAATTTGTTAATATAAAATTATTATAATTCCTTAATCAAGATTGTAAATTTGACAAGTTAAATGGAGGTTGATGTAACATGTTTTGGTCCATGCAGGAAAAAGAATCTGTTATTGCAGATTGCAGATATAATCCAACATATCTATACCGCTTTTGGATCAATGATAGCTGAGTTTTACCAAATATCGACAGCTAAAAATCCTCCATTCATTATTGTTTATTCTGATCGGCGATATCTCAGAACGGTCATATTCTGAATAGGAATAGGGATAGGAAGACCTCAAATTAATTAGTCCATGCATAAAACTATGACTCCATTTCAATGTGTTTTTATTTAAATGGAAAAAACAAATGATGCACTTGTATAAACTTAAATGAATTGTATCACTTGTCTGTTTTTAATTGTCTATTAGAAGAGGTATTTTTATTTTTATTTTTATTTTTGTATTAATTTTTCTATTTTTATTTTATTATAAGGATTATGTTATTTTAATTTCTTTTGCATATAGCTTATTTTCTTTTTCATGTCTGGTTGGGTGCGCCATATAAACCCAGCTGAAATATTATTCTATTCATTTACTTATCAATTAAATATTCTCTTTAAGTAAAATTTTTTTAATAAAAAACATACTAATTATAGAAATTTAATTGGTTTTGCATCCGACTTCACTAATTCTTGCAAGCTCCATCAATGCTGAAAGATAAATTTTATTTCAGACCACTTCGATCTATTGTTCGTATCTGTTTAATTTCCTTTTCAACACTATATATGCAACCTTGAGACGTACATATATTGGTGGTGGTGATATATATATATATATATATATATATATATAATCGTTTGAGCTAGGACAAACAGATGGTCATGGGTTGGACAATGGCTATCAACCATTTGCAGCCATTTTACTGTTGGGTTTACCTATCGTATACACGCAATAAAAATAATAAATTTATAATTTTTCAGGAGTCATAAGAATTTTGTTAGATAAATAGAGTTATTTAGGATTTATACGAGTATTAACTAAAGATTTGATATTCTTTTCAACTTTAAATAATTTTATATTATTTAATTGAAATGTAAGTAAATAATATAAATCAAAAGTAACAAAGCTAGAAAACTAGCAAGTCTAAATTACAAGCATATACAACCTAACAAACAAAAGAGAACAAGCTCCCAAAATGAACGCAATGGACTATATGCTTTAAATAATTGTTTCAAGGCTATGCTATCACAAATCACAAGTTGTTCAAATATCCGACCTCTTAAAGTAACCACTTAAACCACTACTGAGAAATCTTTTAAATTCTTTTAGGAAAGAGAGATTGTTATACCTTTAAATGCCAGCTCTTTTCTTTTGTATTTAAATGTTTCTATATTGTACTGCTTCTAATATCCTTAAATATAAGGCAAAACATTCTATTTATATGGAAACTTAAAAAACTCTATAAATAACAAAAGATCAATTTTTCCCTTATTACATATATTATTTTAGGATAATTTTAGAAATTTATTCAATCAAGTCTCTACTTCAATTTTTTCTAGGTCTAAAATTGTAATCACTTGTATTAATTACATTATACACTACTAGAAATTCGCCTAAAACCAACGAAATTACCGACATAATAATTATGTCGGTACATTATGATGATAAATACTGACGGATACTATTCCGTCTATACTTCGGTCGGTATATACCGACGGAATTACAGACGGAATATATAGAATTAAAAAAAAAGGCGGTTCGCTGATGTAAAAGTTTTTGCTGGCGATTTTATCGATAGAATCACCGAGGGATTCAAACCGAGATCTCCGTACAGTGATGTGACCAATTCACCATCAGAATTGCCGACAGAACCACCAATACAAGGAGTCCGTCAGTGATTCCATCGACAAAAGTTAATATATCACCACTATGTCGACTGTCTCCTCTCCTATTTTTCCTTCTTCTTACTGGCCAACAAGTTTCACAACATAGCCCAATACACCTTTACTAGGTAACTAGTTCCTCAACATGACCTATTATCAGGTAACTAGTTCTATAACATAACACTCATTACCAGGCACTAACCTCATTATCCCATTACCGAATAACCAGTTCCCCCCATATCAACATCAAAGAAAAAAATATCCCATTAAATAAAAGCGTAGTTACCTAGTTCAAAACAACAATATCAAGGTGTCAAGCACCTAATTCACAACAATATCCATTCGTCTACCGACTATCTCAGACATCAATTATCTTAAAGTATCATCATCTATATTTTCCTGATATAATTTCTGCCATTACAATTGATTAATATTTCTTATATAAGGATCCCGCTATTGCAGTCAAATGTAATACATACAAGGTCAAATCAGAATCTCATAACATACCATAAATTCCTACTTATTTGATTAATTACAAATTACATACCACATTCTACCTTAAAGGAATATGCTTTGCATTAACAATAACAACAAAAATACATTATACAATTTAATTACCATTTAATTCTAACATTTATAAAAGCAAGTATAAAAATTAAAAAGCATTGGAGGGTCAATCTCTTACCTTTACTCCTGTTATGTAACACCCGAGGATTCATATCTCAATTTTTTAAGCTTTTCCCCAACAACTCCCAATTAATAATAACCATTAGTGTTTACACCACTAATTCTCACATATTCTCATCCACATTTCAAGGCACTTATTGATTTCCGAACATAAATACATTTTGTCGCACGTGCCCACGTGGCATCGATGGCGATTTTTGTAGTTGATTTGTTTGATTCTTGAGAGTTGCTACCTAGTATTTGGTTCAGGGTCACTAGGAAACCTGAGTATACTGGTCTTGTCAAAGATTCCCGGTAAAAGACTGATTATGGCTAAGAAAGGTATTAGCACCCCTAGCGCACTCTACCTAAGGTAAGCTGCTTCGCGGTTTGATGTTATTTAAAGATTTTGAAAGTTGTCTGATCAATGACTTTTTAAAAAGAGAAGAAAAGTTCTTCTTAGTAAGGAGATCCTTATCTTATTAGGTAAAGAAAACATAATTGCTCTAGCATCAGTAAAAACAAAACATTTTTTTCTATTTAATATCAAGAGTATATCTTATGTATAAGATTGTAATCTTGGATACAAAAAGAAAACATAATATATATTTTTTTATTTTTGAAATATTGGTCTAGTTCTCATGACTTTAATAAACTTGTTATTAAAGCAGAAAATGTATGCTAAGATATTTTTAAAAAAATTTCTATGTTGTATGAAACTACGATATATAATCTTTGAGAGACTTGGCCATATGCATGAAAACAAAATCTTTTTTTTAGTTTTTGATTTTTCAGATATATATTTTTTTTGCAACATTTCGTAGAAAGTTGGGTATTTTAATACCAGATTTGTATTTTTACAATATAAAAATACAAACCTCAAAATAAATATGCCAAAAAACCACAAATCTCTCTCTCTCTCTCTCTCTTTTGGAGGGGGGGACTAGGTCACTAGCCCAAAGCTAGTGACCCGGCTGGACTGCCTTAGGGCCCTCTCTTGCACCATAACAAGATTAAAGTTTGTTAATTAGAAACTCTAGATCAGACAGCAAATCTTAATTGATATATTTTTTCATCCAAAAATTTAAAATATATTAGTCCATTCTTGTGTTTCTTATTCAAAATCCCATGACCATTTCTTTTGAAATATTCATGGTTAAAGATTCCTCCCAAATAGTTGTCATTCATTCATCAATGTGCTTTTACGACTAAACAATGTTTTGTTGTTCCAATTAAAACTCAACTTGCTTAATTGAGAATGTGGTGCAAATTTTATTTTCTTACACATTAACATATCCCTTTTTGATAATTAAGGAAAGGGAGGTTAGATTACCCATTAACACATTTAATTTTACTCATTCTCTATACTCTCATAAATTTGTCTTTTTAGTGGCAACCAGACTCTTTTATGAATTTTTATGCTCAATTGGAGTTTTAAAGATTCAACTTATGCAAAGTTTACTTCAAATGAGAGTTAACGTCCCTAGTACTAATGCCATGAAGAGCTATACTCAAAATTCCATTCCCATCTATTTTTAATTTCAACTTCAATATAATCATTAAAAGTTGTCACATAAAATACAGAGAGGGAGGCTTCTCACTTTTTTTTCTTTTTTCTTTTTTTTATTTAGGTCCTTTAATTTCTTAAATTCATGTTATAAAATCCATCTTCATTCATTTTCATTTTTTTTTTAATTTAGCCCTTGGTTAATTCCTTACTTTTTATTTTTATTATATTTACCTAGCTCTCTCTTCTCCTTTAAAAAAAAATAATATTTTGACCAGTGTTTTACATCTCCATTGCCTTTACTGCTGAAATAGTTGCTGAGAAAGAAGGAATGAATAGTTGTCCAGGAAATGATTATATTTTCCAATTCAAACGGCTATTTTTGATTTGGTCCTTGGGGTTTCGTAAATTTATAATCAAGTCCTTGGATAAATTGTAATTGGACCACTAGATTTTAGCACCATTTACAACACTGTCCTTATTCTTTCTGAACTTTTTAATTCAGTCCTCAATTGCTCTAACCTTTGATATCCTCTTCTCACTAGTATTATTTTTTGTTTTCTTCTGAATATATTTTTTTGATTTTTTCTTTTTTTATAAGGGGATCCAAAAATGGATAACAACACATATTTATTTATTGTTATCATTTTTTTTTACACATTCACAAACATATTTTAAATTGTTCAAAATACATTCATTTATTGCTTGAAGTATACTTCAACACTTTTAAATTTAACCTTCATTTTTATTCAATCAAGCATACTTGATCATACCCATAACATATCTCATTTCAACGTATTATACAATTCTAATATCACCTATTATTTTAAGTCAAACCTCATTCACAGCTCATTTTTCCAATGGCATACATTAATTTCTCACGATAAACACAAAAACACTTAATAACAGAATTACTAATTAAAATCTTTCATTCCCTTTTTCTCCCATAATCCTTTCCTTGCATTTTTCAAGGTTTAAACCAATAATTCATCATTATATTTTCAACTAAGTCACAACATAAATAAACATACATCCCAATAATCTTAAATACATCCTTTGTTAAGAACTAAATTTTACTTTGGTAAAACCATCAAATTCATTAACAACCACACACATTAATTACGTACAATTTACGACATCTAGATCCAATTACATCAGTTTCAAATTTGCTTCTCTTTCGCCGGTCATACCTCACTTACTAACACAATATCATTCAAATAGGTCGGCCCTACCATTTTTCAAAAAACTCTTCAAGAACCCTAGAATCAAAATTTGAGGCATTTAATTTCATGTCCTTCATAAAAAAAAACTATTAATAACATAAATTAAATGGTAAGAACCATCTTACCCAACAAATTTGAGTTCAATTTTGAGGTTTTCTTGACAATTGATTCTTCTTCCTCTCATTCCCATGACTATTCTCTTCTCATCACTAAGTTGTCTCTTTTCCTTTTTTCTTCCCATCCCCCAAAATTTCTCAGCCTCCATACTAGTCTCTCATGCCTGTGATCCTATCTCTTCATCTTCTCTAAGCATCCCTCAAGATAAGAAAAATATGAAGAAAAGAAGCAAGGGTTGTCGATCTCTTCTTCCTTTTCTTTTCTTTCTTAGCTGCATGTCAGCAGCTCATAAAGGAAGAGAGGGAATTTTTTTTTTTAGCTAACTTACAATAATGCCTTTGATGAGTCCATGTGTCATTTTTCTGTATTTTACCTGGCTGTTTAAATTTCGTAAAACCTTCCCAATCTCCAACTGTACTAAACATTTAACCCAAGGTGAAACAACATGTCATAAGGTTACCCATAAAATTTCATCTTCAATGGTTGGATTGAGAGTTATGCTCGATAGCATAAACTCGGATAATATAGCCCGAATCTAATGCTAGGCCCGACTTTAAACATGTCGTTCTCTCTCATCCGAATGAATTAGCGAGCCTTCCATATATTTTTAAAAAGATACAGATGTCTACTTTCTAGCCTAACTAGAATCGTGATTCAATTATCTATGGAGATCAAGACAAGGATCGAGCAGTAACCAAAGGTGCAGTATGACAAATTCGCCTCTTTTTAACCTGAGCCTCTTAACTTAGCCCACTAATTTATTTTTTGATCCTCTTCAATTATTATTTTTTCATCATTTATAAATTTAAAATTTTCTAATTCTTCTTTCCATCAAAACTCACTACTTGTTTCGTCAATGTTATGAAATTTTATACAAAAACTCATAATCCTCATTTTAACTTCAGTATCACCTTCAAATTTATTAATGAAGGTCGTCCCCTCTGTTTTTTTATCATATTTATTTTTATTTCCCTTACTTACCTATCTCTTTATATTTTGAGTTTTCCCTTACTCATGTGAGTCTTTTCATAAACATGAGTGATATCTCTATATGAAATTCTTTTGCATATTAGTTTATTGTACATATGTCATTTGACGAGTACCTGCATATTAGTTCCATGTATTCCTTATATCTCAGTTTATAAAAGTAGTTGCTTCCTTTCATAAAGAAATGAGCATAATATGCATTAGTCTCAACAACTCCAATTAATATTCAGTCTTAATAGAACATTAACCATGAACATTTAAGAATAATGCTTTGATGCAATAGTAATCTTATAATTTCACATTCAAAGCACTTTTGTTTCACATCTTTATCTTTATCTATATTCATTAAGCAAACATTAGATTCCTCAATCAAATATAATTGAATATTAAATATAAAAAAGCCTTTATTAATAATAAATATATTTTACATGAATAAAATCAGTGTTACGTGTAACCAACTGATTAGCTACAGGGCATATTCACTAACATCTCCCACTTGTACTAATTAAAGTTAATCGCTCATGTATCTAATACCATATCCCTCAATATGATCATGCATCTATTGGGACAATAACTTGGTAAGAGGATTTGTAAGATTCTCTTTAACAGGTAATCGTTCTATCTTTACATCTTTCCTCTATATGATTTCTCTAATCAAATAGAATTGTCTAAGTACATGTTTGGATCTTTGATGAAATCTTAGTTCATTTGCTTATGAAATGGCTCTATTATTATCATAATACAAGGCTACTAGATCAATAATGCTAGAAACCACACCTACTTTAGTGATGAATTTTTTTATCCAAAAAACCTTTTTTGCCGCCTCAGATGTAGAGATGTATTTTGCTTCAATTGTAGAATTTGATGTGGTATCTTGTTTGAAACTCTTCTAACTCATAACACTACCATTTAGAGCAAAATTATATATTGAATAAGACTTGCTATCATCAATATCTGATTGAAAACTATAATCTGAATAATCATGAACTTTCATTTCATGTCCTCCATAAACTAGAAAGACATTCTTAATTCTTTTAAGTACTTAAAAATATTCTTAACTATCTTCCAATGACCCTCACCTAGATTGCATTGGTATTTACTCGTTATGCTCAAAGTATAAGATACATCATTTCTTCTACATAACATCACATACATAATTAATCCTATAATCAAAGCATAAGGAATCATTTCCATCCTATCTCTCTCAATTTGTATATTAGGACACATATCTTTGGAGAGACATATTCTTTGTGAAATAGGTAAGTATCCTCTGTTGGATCCTTTCATGCTAAATTGTTTTAGCATTTTTATCTAAGTATGTAGATTGGGACAATCAATGCAACCTTCTAGTTCTATCTTTATAGATCTTTATTTCTAATATATAGGTTTCTTCTCTCATACTCTTCATGGAGAAATTCTTGGACAACCAAATATTTACTGACTAAAGTAAAGGAATGTCCTTTCCTATCAATAATATGTAATCTACATATAATATTAAGAAAACAACTCAACTCTCACTAACCTTTTATAAACACAAGGTTCATCCATATTTTCAATGAAATCAAATTGTTTGTTTAACTCATCAAAACAGATATTCCAACTCCTTGAAGCTTCTTTAAGTCCATAAATAGATTTTTATAGCTTGCATACTTTGTTGGTAAATTTTTTAGATTAAAAACCTTCAGGTTGTGTCATATACACACCTTTATAAAGATTCTCATTCAGGAATGCAATTTTGATATCCATTTTCTATATCTTATAATCATTGTATGCAATTATAACAAGCAAAATCTGTATGAATTTTAACATAGCTACTGGCGAGAGGTTTCATTAAATTCGACCATTTATCTTTGCATGTAACCTTTGACAAATAGTCTAGCTTTGTATCTTTGTACATTGTCATCCATGTCATTTCTTCTCTTAAAGGCTTACTTACATCCAATGGGTTTTATCATTTCAAGTGGATCAACCAAAATCCATACCTAGTTAATGTATATGGAATTGATTTTAGATTTCATGGCTTTAAGTCATTTCTTGTAATCAATATTAGATATTTCTTCCATGTAAGCGGTAAGTTCATCAAGTATGAACAACTTGTCACCATTAGCTTCCATGAGAAATTGATATCTTAATGGTGCATGATGTGTTCTACCAGATCTATAGAGTTCATATGTTTCTTATGTTCCAGGTTCAGCATCAGATGTTATAGCCTCATGCTCTAGTTCTATTTGGATGTTAGTTTATAGTTCTTGAACTTTATTAAGTTCTATTTTCCTCTCACCACTCTTTTCAATAATAATTTTTTCTCTAAAAAGGTAATATATTTTAAGATAAACACATTTTGCTTAATAGAATGATAGAAATAATATTCAATTGTTTTTTTCTTTGGATATCCTACAAACTTACAATTATATAACTTAGCTCCTAACTTTTTTAGATAGTATACACTTCATTTAAGCTTTACATCCTCAAGTCTTTAAATATGATAGCTTTGGTCTCTTACAATTTCATATCTCATGTGGCGTCTTATCAATAAATTTTGTTAGAATCCCATTTAAAAGATAAGCAATAATTTCTAAGGTACAGCCCTGGAAAGAAGGTGAAAGGTCTGCATAGTTTATCATGAGTTATACCATATGTAACAGGGTATGATTTCTCTTTTCAGAAACTCCATTAAGTTGTCGTGTTCCAAGAGATGTTTATTATGAGAGAATTTTGTTATCTTTTAAATAATCTTAAAAGATTGGATCAAATATTCACCACCTCGATCAAATCAAAAGTAATTTGATACTTTTTCCAGTTTGTTTTTTTAATTTTATTTTTGAATTATTTGAACCTTTCAATTGAAGTAGACTTGTGTTTCACATTAAATACACATAACCATATCTAGAATGGTCATCAGTAAATGTAATGAAATAAGTATATCCACTTAGGACATGAATCGTCATTGATCTACACACATTTGCGTGTATTAGACCTAACAATTCTTTATATGTTTCACTTTTTCCTGTAATGAGTGTTTTGATTATCTTACCTAATAAACAAGTTTCATACGATTCTTAATCAAAATGATCAAAATATCTTTCTTTATGTGACTTAGTGATTCTTGTTTTATTAATATGACCTAGTCTACAATACTATAAATATGAAAGATATTGATTATCTAATCTATTCTTCTTCTAGGTTATATTGAAGATGAGTATTTTAAAATAAAGTATGTACAAATCATTTGTATAATCACCACATCCATAAAAAAACACCATTATTATAAAAAAAAACTAATATTTTCTCATAATAATAAATTTAAATCCATTCAAAGCTAAGTAAGAAATGAATATAATGTTTCTAGAAAGTATTGGAACAAAATAACAATTATCAAGTTTTAGTATTAGATCACTTAGCAAAGTAAAATAATAAGTTCGTATAACTAATACAACAACCCTTGCTCCATTTCTTACTCGTAGATCTACTTCGTCTTTATATAATCTACTACTTTTCTTTAGCTCATGCATATTATTGGAAATGTGAAGACCATATATGTAATAAGTTTCTTACCATTCACAGTTGCAAGATACTCCTTACAATTTCTCCTCTAATGTTCATCATTGCCACAATGATGACAAGTATTCTTAATACATAAACCTTAAATGGTTTTATATCTTTAAGTTCTATAATTGATATCAGTTGTTAGTGAACTTCTTTAAACTCCGTATCAAAGTTTAAATCAATCATTTAGAGGGTCATCGCGACTTTGTTTAAGTAGCCAACTGAGTATATTCCTCTAAATGGCTTCTTTTATGCTTATATGCTTATTTGAATAACAACATTATCTATGAAGTTATAGATATTTGAATACTTGGTCATTATAAACTTTTTTATATATATTCCACTGCATCCCTTTCAAAATCAACTTAATTTACTCCTACCGTATTATAGTTACAATACACTTGGTTTTTAAAGTCATTAAATAAAAGGAATAACTATCTATAAACTCCTCTGGTCTTGAACTATCCTAACCAAGTCAGCTAGTGTTACCTCTAGCTTAGTCTAATAAAAATGCTTATGAAAACAAGTGTTCATTTCTTCCCAGCTATTAATGGAGTTAGGTGATAATGTAAAAAATCAATGAAAGATAATCTTGGTTAGAGACAAACCAAATAGACTCATTTTAACAAACAAATTAACAACACCATCATTGCATTAATTAGTATACTTGGTGATGTGATCCTTTATTGACTAGTTGTCCTCTCTAAAAAAACAATTTGAAGTTAGCAATCTTGATTCCTATATGAATTGGATGTGGCATGTCAATTCATTTAGGATATTGTTGATTATATATAGACTTGTAAATTCCTCCAGCATGCAGCCTCATCTCCTTTAAGTATTAGGCTAATTCAACCTTATTGATTTGTCCTCATCTTACTAGTTGAAAATAGATTCATGACATATTCAAGGATTGAGATTGCCTTACTAGAAGATAGTAAATGAGGAATTTAACATCATAAGCATATGTTTAATTAGTTATAGATAAGGTTGTTGGGCTATATAATTGGTTGATGCTACATGTATACTGGTAGGGGTAGAGTGTACCTTATGGTTAATCATGCACCAATTGATATAAACTTGTTATGGTTCCAATTGTATGGTCATATGATATCTAAGATCATTAAGTTAGAACTTCTAAACATTTTTATACGAATGCTTGTTAATGGACTATATCCTAGGACTAACCCAAGGTATCTAGACAAAAAGAGCGCTTGATTGAATCTTCTAAAGCTTATTGTGGATTCGATCGAGCTAATCAACCATGGCTTGTATGATCTTGTTGACCACCAAAATATTATTGCGGTAAGTAATGTTAGTCGTCTTTTCCACCTTAGGTGCATAGCCTTTAAATTACATAATGTTGTAAAGAAATTGTATATATAGCGCTGGTTGTCTTTTCTATTTGTTGGGCAATCTATTTATAATGTTACAATAATTGAGTTTTACATTAACTATAAATCATAGTGCTATGCAAATTTTCTATAATAAATACATATTCCTCGTATAATTTGTATTGCTTATTCACTCGGTTTTTCTTGGTAGTTATATGTTTTAGAATTCTAATTATAGCACAACATTCGTCATCGTTAATTGCTGTATTGTTTTGAATAAGACTTGATTGTCACTCAATAACCATTGACAATATCATCTATCCTCATCTCATATACGTGAACTATAAAATTTTTATATATTTAATTTCATAGTAAATAAAATTGCAGAAGATGAATTTGTTAAATCGAAGAAAGTTAGGGCAAAAATAAATAAGATTTTGAACATCACAGGCTGATATGCTAATAAGTATATTTTTTGGAGACTAATTTGTAGTTATATTGTTTTTCAATTCATTTGGTCCTAGTAAAAAACAAACTTCTAGGTCTTATCATCATAAGAATCTAAAATACTCCTTGCACTGCTCATTTAGATAAATACTTTATTTGTTTTTATATTTTGCTTTTAAAAAAAATTAAATTTTTTATTTTTTTGTTTTAATTTTTTTTATATTAAAAAAATTTAAAATAAAAATTATTATTTCAATATATTTTTAAACAAAAAAATATTTTAATAAAACTAATACATTACCAAACAAAAAAAATCCTCCAACAACCACAGTTAATATTGTTTTGTCAACGAATCACTACCGATGAAATGATATTTTTCAGTACCTTCAACCAAAATGAAGCCTATATATATTACAAGCAAGTATTTCTTATCGGCCATATAACATCCAATCTGAACTACGTACAGCCTCTCATTTCTCTCCTACTTTCAGCCTCACCGTAATGTCCACCTTATCTTTCAGTCCTTTCTTTCCAAAACCACAGCATGTTACCAAAACCAAAAGGCTGAATCACCCATACGTCCCTAGAGTTTCATGCAAAGCCACAGATGATACACAAAACCCTGCCACGAGAAGAGACGTCCTCATCGGTCTAGGAGGCCTATATAGCGCTACAAATCTTGCTGACCGAACTGCCTTTGCTAAGCCAATCACCCCTCCAGACTTGACCAATTGTCAGTTGGTGGACTTACCAAACCCCGAAAATCCATCAAACTGTTGCACTCCATTACCCAAAAAGATCATAGACTTCAGACCTCCTTCTCTATTCTCTCAGCGACGCACAAGACGTGCGGCCCATTTAGTTGACGAAGACTACGTGGCCAAATATGCTGAAGCCATTTCCTTAATGAAAAGTCTCCCCGAAGATGATCCACGTAACTTCTACCAACAAGCCAACGTACATTGTGCCTATTGCAATGGTGCCTACGAACAAGTGGGGTTTCCAAAATTAAAAATTGATGTTCATTCCTGTTGGTTCTTCTTTCCTTGGCACAGATACTATCTTTACTTCTATGAAAGAATCTTGGGCAAACTTATTAATGACCCAACTTTTGCTCTGCCTTTCTGGAACTGGGATTCCCCCAGTGGTATGCAAATGCCTTACATCTTTACCGACCCTAAATCTCCACTCTATGACCAGTTCCGCGACCAGAATCACCAACCTCCTACATTGCTAGATCTTGATTATGGAGCGGGAGACCCCAACCCCACAAACGCAAATCAATTATACTCTAGTAATCTTAGAGTAATGTACAAGCAAATGGTGTCTGGAGCAGCAAAACCAACACTCTTTTTTGGAAAATCATACCGTGCTGGTGAAGATACTAGTCCTGGAGCTGGGACGATTGAGACCACCCCTCACAATAATATTCACAGATGGACCGGTGATCCAACTCAAGAAAATAACGAAGACTTGGGCAATTTTTACTCAGCTGCGAGAGATCCAATATTTTTTTGTCATCACTCAAATGTTGACCGAATGTGGACGATATGGAAGACTATACCTGGAGGAACTAGGAGGGATATCCGTGATCCTGATTGGCTTAATTCAGAATTTCTTTTCTATAATGAGAATGCAGAGCTTGTTCGTTGTAAGGTTAGAGATTGTCTTGACAATAGAAGGCTAAGGTATACTTATCAAAATGTCGAAATTCCTTGGCTACAATCAAAACCAATTGCGAGAAGGTTGGGAAAGAAAGCAGCTGAAACAAAAACTGCATTAACACCGATCACTGCATTCCCTTTAGTCTTAGACAAAACCATAGTCACTGTAGTTTCAAGACCAAAGAAATCAAGAAGCAGGAAAGAGAAAGAAGAGGAAGATGAAGTTTTAGTGATAGAAGGGATAGAATACGACAAAGGCAAATTCGTGAAGTTTGACGTGTTCATAAATGATGACGTTGAGATGCCTTCTAAACCAGAAAATACAGAGTTTGCTGGGAGCTTTGTTAATGTTTCTCATAAGCATGCGAAGAAGTCCAAGACAAGATTGATATTGGGGATTACAGAATTGTTGGAAGACTTAGAAACTGATGGTGATGATAGCATTGTGGTGGCTTTGGTGCCCAGGTCTAATAGTGTTAGTGATCCTGTTGTCATCTCTGGCGTTAAGATTGAGTTTGTTAAAGAGTGATGATTACCGAGGACATCTCGTTTTTGCTTTTCCTTCAGGAGATCGATGTAGGTCTTTTAGTGTTTGTCTGGGTGCCTTGCTGCTTAATATCATGCACGTGTAATTCAACTCTGTACTTTTTTATTTAACAATCTACAATTAAAGTAATGGCAGCTGATTATTTTTTTTAATTGTTCATCTCTAGATCATAAATGTTGTTGTTCATCAAGAATCTGTTTTTGATGAAGTCATAAAGATTTCAAATTGGATTTGTGCCTCCCACAACTCTGTTTTAGAATGAGTTGTCTATGCTTGGCTGCTTCATACTTTCTTACAAAAACAAGTTCCCGATGCTTAAGTCAATAAATTGTAAGAGGGAAAGAAAGTATAATAACAAGAACAAGAATGTAGGAGAGTGTATGTGATGGTCATGTGTGTGTTGTTATTGTGAAAGAACCATCTCAACCTAATAGTTTAAGTTGTTAGGTGAGGTCACAAGATATAATTTATATTATTTTCTAATTACACCCCCTTAATTGAAAGCTCTTTGGGCTTGAAACTTGCATAGACCTATATTACCTTGTGCTTAATTTTTATCAAATAAATGGGGATGGTGAGATTCGAACTCATGACCATTTGGTCATCAAGGCCCTGATACCATGTCAAAGAACCATCTCAACTTAAAAACTTAAGCTGCCAAATAAGGTTCCAAGATATAATTTATATTATTTTCTAACAGTTATGTAATCTTGTATGGACTTGTGTTACTGATACAACCATATTATTCGATAGTTTCACCCATATTTAACTAGTGTTTTGCTTATGTTTTATATATAAAATGCCTTGATATTCTTTGTTTTATGTTTTGAAGGCACTTTTGGATGAAAGATGCAAAAATGAGTAAATTGGAGATAATTGGCAGACTTGACCTTCAGTCGATGTTTTGTGCAGAGCGTGAGCTCTAGAGGTTGAACTAAAGTGATTCTAGTGGCATTAAAAATCTAACATCCATATCTTTCTGCACATCTAAGGCAAAAAAAATAAAATAAGGAAGAGCATAAAAATCGCAGCCTTCAAAGTCAAATCTCGCAATCTGCCAATGTTGACCTTCATCCATTCCAACTTGAATATCTGGAGCTACAGACCTCCAATTGATGCAAAGTCAATTCTTTTGGATTCGTGACTCAAAGTTCTATACACTCTCCAAATTTCAGCCAAAAACGATGTCATATGAGGGAGATATGATTTTTCAAAGATGACATCTAAATTCTGCCAGCAAACAAGTTTCGTGAAGAAACGAGTCCAAATTACATTTCGAAGCATCTAAACCAATATCCAAGTTTTTATTTCAGCAATTTAGCTCCTCTAAGTCAAAGCTTGAAGATTTCATGCAAGGCTATTTCTCCTTTTCTAGGAAAATAGTTATTGAAGTACTTAAATGTAAACAGTCTACTTAATGGAGGACTATTTTGTAAAATAGAGACCTAGGGTTTCCTAGGATATAAAAAGAATGAGATAAGAG
>Ga0325403_1000373_pt1 | contig 30036 bp, 14 predicted proteins | sample PopdelMetagenome_19_FD_205665 | JGI IMG/M metagenome (GOLD analysis project Ga0325403, IMG submission 205665) | Populus deltoides microbial communities from Bellville, Georgia, United States - Xylem-PdKOR-R4 | ecosystem: Host-associated > Plants > Phyllosphere > Stem > Wood/Secondary xylem... | reverse complement strand
TCAATTTAATCAATTTTTTTCATGATTCAATTTTCTCGGTTTTCTCAGTTTGTTGGTTTTTTTACTCACCTCTAACTCAATTTATTAAGTATGCTCATTAATGTGGTGTAGAATATTAAAAAAAAAAGATTTTTAGATAAAAATATATTAAAATGATATTTTTTTAGATTTTTTATTTTTAAAATCAGCATATCAAAATAATTTAAAAAAATAAGCCAATAAGCATCAATTTGATACCTTTTCAAGTGAAAAACAATTTAAAAAACATTTTGAAAAGTAGTTATAACACAAAAACAAATACTCGTGTTTAGTAATGTGGTGTGGAGTATTTTTCAATTGAAAACGTATTAAAGTGATTTTTTTTAATTTTTTTAATTTTGATATCAGCACATTAAAATAATCATAAAAACATTAATTTGATGTTTTTTCAAGCAAAAAACACTTTAAAAAGCTAATCGAACCACATTATCAAACAAAGCCAGTATTTCACAAATCGATCCTCAACCTATCATGATTTAAGACAAAATCCATCCTTTTAAACTAGGTTCTTTTTAGGGACGGCCATCCATTCCATCTTTTTAGTCAGTTATTGGTAAGGGGATCTTTAATTTCATTAAACAAATTTTCCTTTGATTTGATAAGTGAGTTTTTTTGTTAGACTATTACAACAATTGTTTTTCACTGATTTGTTAGGCTCCTACACTATACATCATATGAGGTGAATCTAATGCTAGGAATTTCTTTTTGTAAGGTAAACTTGTGTAGTTTAATTACTTTGTATGTTGTTTTGGTGGTTGTCTGGTTATGTGCAATGAGTTGAAGCATTTATTTTTTTCTCCTCTCTTTTCATGGAGTTTTTTCAATGAGATTATGAGAAAAACCAATCTATTTTTTTTCAATAATAGGTCTAATTTTGGAAGTCAGTGGTTAGGATGACCTAGCTATGATAAAGCACGCAAGTTTAATTTTAATAGTTAATGGTTGGCATAGCCTATCCATGAAAGAACATATCTTCTCTCTCACCAACTCCCTATGATAAACCCAAGAAGCGAAAGAGATAAACCCTAAAAACGAAAGAGTTGTCCCTATATCTTAGAAGCAAATGTAGAGGTAAATTAATGATAAGAGTCTGCATCTATATTGAAAACAATATATTTCCTTAGGTTTCAATGTATTGTGCGTGTGTTCTTAGTGTATATGCCCTTTCCAATTATTGATTTTGTCCATGCAAAATATATTTATTATTAATAAAAGTAATTTTATCTTTAATATTATTTTATGTTTGATTAATAAATCTAGAGTAAAAATAAAATTCTTAGGACAAAATTCTTTGAAAAGAAAATTATAAAGTGATTATAATTATAAGATTCCTATAACATCGGTTGATGCTCTATTAAGACTTGACATTAATGAAAGTTGTTGAAATCAATACATATTATATTATTTCTGTTATGAAATGAAACAGTTATTCTCATAAGTTAAGGTATGAGAGATACCTAAAACTAATATATAGATGCTTTTTAGAGATCACATGTAAAAACAAATACTCATGTTTGGTAATGTGGTGTGAAATATTTTTCAATTGAAAATGCATCAAAATAATTTGTTTATTATGACATCAATACATCAAAATGATAAAAAAAAACATTAATTTGATGTTTTTTCAGACAACAATTAACCTAGGAAGATATATTATTGGTTCTGTCATTGCGGTTATGTGTGTGTGTGTGTGTGTTGTCTTATCGGCATAATCTCTTATGATAGCAATTATACACAACACATATGAATTTCAATACAAACTAACAATTACAAACCATTTTAAATAATTAAAAAGGTAAAGGGGCAACCCTTACCTTGATCTTCCGCTTTACATACTCTTAAAAAGTTAGGTCTCACTTGTAATAACCCAGAACCATAATACTAAGCAATAACATTGACTCCGTCCTAACGATAGTTTATCACATTCAACATCGATAGTCTACGTCTAAACATCAGACTATAATATAAATATAATTATTTATTGTGTAGGACTTCATCCAAACAACAACTTACCACAAATTAATATCCAGGTCTACATCCAAATAGTAAACCATAACATTTAAGACTTCATTCATGCAGCAGTCTATCAACATTCATACCAATAGTCTAAGTCCAAACGCCATACTATATTTATTTAGTTCAACTACTCAGTCATTCCTTTCTTTCTTTATTGATTCCCACCATTCACAACATCATACTCGTGCTATTTCTTTTTGCATCATACTTAAAGATAAAACATTAATCCTATGCAAATTCTACCTGAATAATAAGCAAGGATAGGTCACCTACCTGCTCCACTAGATCTAGTTGCATGTACTCCTCTTGTTGTGAATGATCTAGCTCTAAGTGCCCTTTCTATTTCCAAGAGAAGATCAACATTAATATTTTCTCATTTTTTATTTCACAAAATACTTTATTCCAATCAAATTCTTAGCTTAATTCATTTTTATTACATTTCCATACGCACACTTACTTAAGTAAGGAAATTAAATTTCCTATACTTACATATATTTTTCCTCCACTTTCCTTTATGAACTTTTTTATTATAACTCATTTAACAATTAATAATTTAACATCATTTATTATTTCTAAAACCTTCTTAATAATTCATCAAGAATAACCATAGCATTTTGTGCTGTTATAAAATCATTCTTTATAAAATCATTCTTTATTCGTAAACCCATATTTTCATCTCAATTCATATCCTTAGCATTGTTTCACATTTTCATAATCCAACACATAATTATAATATATATATCTTTATTATTTTTCAAACTTCAAATTTTGATACACATCTATCATTTAATCACAACTAAGAATTTTAGTTTAAATTCATTCTAGACCCCCATTTAATTATCCACATATATAAATTATACATAATTTCATAAACTTTCATTAAGTTCTCCTTCCTCTTATTATATCCACACATCCATTAAAGTTCTCTTTCCTCTTCTTCTATCCAATTATCCACACATATGGCCCTATCATTCGTGTCCATACCTTTTTTTTTGTTCGTTCATCCAATACTTCTTCACACCATACTTTCTTTTCCTCACTTATTTATCATGTATTTGTCCTCAATAAATTATTTGTATTCATTTAATTATGTACTATTGTTACTTCTAAATTTCTGTAGGGTTTACATCACTCCAAACATCTCTCCTACAACTTTCAAACAATAACAATTAATGTTCATTTATCCAGATACATCATCTCATTATTTATTTAATAACAAAATTAATAAAACACATAATTTCACAAATCATCACATGATTTTACATACTCTTAACCTATTTCGAATCTGTATTTAAATATTGAAATTTAACATCCAACACCCAAATTTATAATTTCACATTACTAATTTCACACTTTAATAGACAATTTAATACTTACATATATCTTAAAATCCCAAATTAATATCCACATATTTCAACCAATAATTAATATCAAAATCCATTAGTTACTATTCATACCATCAATTAAAATCTTCACTTGGAACCTTTACTTTTCAAATTTTAAATTTCATGTTTAATACATCACAACTTAAAAATAATTTTTTACCTTATCAATTTAAGTTTTTACATAGAACTTTCCACACTATTACAAATTTCAATTCCCATTTCCCATATCTGGTCAACATAACCTACTAATCAATTTATTCACATTAAAACAATAATTTATATCAATTGCTCAACTTTTCATAATTTAAATATACTTAACTACCCTAAGTAAACTTTTAATGAACCACTTCAAACGTCAACAACCAGTCTTATATAATTCTAGCATTACTAAATATTAGTTAGCCCATAATTTTATCAATTCCCCAATAACTCGGGAACCATACATATGGCCAGCTACCATGGGGATACAATTCTTAAAAAATTGATTTTCAAATTCTTTTTTTTGGCTTCCAACAAGTCATACACATCTAATTCTTTTATTTTTAATACATAACTTGAACATATAAAATCTAAAAGTTTTAAATCAATTTATCACTTCCCAGATGAAAAATCTAGTTCCATATAACCCTAACAATTAGGGAGAATGTAATCATACCACAAACCTACTCCAAATTTTAAGCATTTTATTTCACATGAATCAAAATCATGATCAAACTTAATTTTATCGTCTTACTAATTAAGTTTAAACATCACAACATCATTAAAAACCCAAAAATTATTTATTCGCTTTCCACATTTTATATCATTCCAAACATGTGAAAATATTAACTAGACTTGCATTAACCTACCTTATAATCGCTAATAAACAATCATAAATATTTTTCACATCATTATAATGCCAAAACAATGTAATTAATTTATATTTCAATCTTCTCAAAATCTCTAATTAATGGTTCCTATATTAAAAACTAATTTACAATAATGATATTTACATTCAAGCATCCTTACATCATTAAGACATCAAGACTAACACAATTCTATCAAATTTAGCCAAAATCTATAATTTCCAACATTTCAATAAATGACACAACACAATTAAACTCCTATTATTTTTCATTAAAATGTTCAACACAAATTTCAAGCATTTCTTAACACAATTAGAACATCACAAGCAATCCATTTTAGTAAATCTCCAAACTACTCTAATCTAACTTTTCAGCCAATTTCCAAACGAACTTGTAATTTGTAATAATTTCCACAATTTATTTATCAACATGCTAATTTTTAATACGAAAACACCACACTCAATCCAATTCAACAATTTCTCATACAAGTTGAACAAATTTCTTAACTTCCATACTTATATTTTTCAAATATATAACACAACATGCCATCGTCTATTTAATCAAGAAGTCTACTTCATTTTCAATTTCTAAGGCTTCCACATTAAACCCTAAGCATTCAAAATAATAAAATCACACAAAAATTCACATTTCTATTTCCCCTAGACACACATACAATATGTAAATCATGTATAGAATCCACAATTGTACTCCAATTTTCATTCTTTAGACCTTTACATAAATTTGACACTCCAAATCACACAATTTAAACAAAGTTTTAATCGTCCCTATTGTCCATGAATAGGCTAGGTAGACAATCTACCTATTGATTCATTTCAAATTTCTCTTGTTTTATCATGCTTTTATCACCTCTTATGCTAGTTAAAATAATTCTCCCCTCCAACCATATTTTCTCTAAATTTTCAAAACTAATGAATTTAGCTGTTCATAGAAAAACCCCATGATTATCTAAAATTCATTACTTTGCTTAGTAAACATCCCATTACATCACACATTAACAAAGAGTTTTCGAATTTAGCATGTTAAAGAACCAAAGATAAACCCTAACAAATTCAAATTTGAGGTTTTTCATTTCTTTTTCAAAAATACTCAGTTAAATGCATTAAAGTTGTAGAAATCATCTTACCCAGCTATTACCGAACTCAATTTAATGAGTTAGATGCACCTTCTTTTACAATCTCCATCATTTCATTCCAAAATCTTCACATTCCCCCTCTTGGTTTTCCAAGCTTCCAACTCTTCTTTCTCTATAATTTCTCCTTAAAAATCCTCACTTCATCACCGAACCAAACTCTCCCCAGATAAATTGAGAAAAGAAAAGGAAGAATGAAGAAAAATGAGAACCCCTGCTTCCTAGAGCTGTTGGAAATAAGGATGAGCAAAAAAGTCAAAAAACTGATTAAATCGAGAAAATCGAAAAAAAATAACAAAAAAAATCGAACCGTGAAAAAAAATCTATTAGAATTTTGAAAAAACCGACCGGTTTGGTTTTGGTTTTATAAGATTGAAACCGAAACAATAAACCAAACCCAAATCGAAAAAAACCGAGCCAAACTAAAAAAACCAAGCCAGACTGGTTTGGATCTAAAAAATCAAACCGAATCGAAACTGGTCGGTTTGAACCGATTTCAATTTTTTTTTTAAATTTTAGTTTGATTATATTTTTTTGATAAAAACTAAACCGAATCAAAAATAATTATTCCTAACTGAAGACCGTCCACGAGCCTTGTAAAAAGGAATGGGCGATTGCTTATAATTACCCATTAATTATTCATGTTATTTCTGTCCAAATCCATGTCCGTAGAAATTTTTATACTTCATCCGGGTTTCCTACTGAAAATTTTCATCACCATTCATTATAAAATTTCTCTAATTTTTTTTTTAAATCCCACCATTAAACACGAGTTTACCCCGACTGTTGATATTCTTAAGCACATATTTGTTCTTTAAATTGTTCTGTGTTTTTACAACAATTTACCAAGATTTTTCATTTCTAATCACAATGATTCCCTTGTAATTTTTCACTAATTTCGATTAAAACTCGCGTGATTAAATACGATGATTATACCGCTAGTTGATATCATTCGCGATCGAGTAAATTAATATATTTATTTATTTGGGATTTCATCGTATTTTTCTAAAAACTTTGCCACAATTCATAAATTTTTTTTCTTTTAAATAATTATTTTACCAAATTGAAGATTTTATATGATTTGTTCTTGGCTGATATTTTACGTACCGATCAATTATTTTATTTCATCTAATATTTAAATTCCGAATCATAATAGTTTTTCTCTGAAATTACTATTTTCAGTTGAAAATTATCTTATTTAATACTAGTTTACTAATTTTTAGATTTTAATTAGATTGGAGGTTTACACGTATAAAATTCAGGAATTTGGATGCGTAGGGTAATTTGAAAGAAAGAAAGAAACTGATGGGCATGGTTATAGCAAACAAGAATGAGCTTTGCTGGGTAACAGCCGGAAAGTTTGCTCATCTTCTTAATGTTTTTGACGACAACACTTGATAATGGGGTAGCTGACTGTATTGAACACAACAAAAAAAATGGTAATTACGACACTACTCTTACTTCTGTTCTTACTTACGCATCACCACTCTTCCGCACCAGGTCCCCCGACGACAAGGCCGCCGGCTAACCCATCACCACTCTTCTGCACCGGTCCCCTGACAAGGCCGCCGACTAACCCATCACCACTCTTCTGCACCGGGTCCCCTGTCAAGGCTGACTCCCTTCCCTTGGGGGGGGGGGGGTTTGATGCGTTGTCATGTGAGAGATGAGAATGAGTTAGGGTTTCCAACTGCATGGTGATCCTCCTCCTCCTCGAGGAATAATGAATCAATCGCCTCAGAAGCTTTAAAATAATATATTTTTAGTTTTTTATTATTTTAATGGGGTGATATAATAATATAAAAATATTATTTTAATATATTTTTAAATAAAAAATATTTTAAAAATAAACTCTAGCACCAATTTTTTTTTAAAAGCTATTGTCTCTCCCTCTCTCTCCCTCTCCTCGTTTTTGCTTTGGAGAGTTTAGTTTTTTCGCTACTCTTTCTCTCCCTCTCTATGCTTGTGTGTGGAGAAGGAGAAGAGGTTTTGTGTTTGAGGTGGTGCTAGTAAAAGGTGGCTATCCATCACATGCTGCTCTTACCTCGACAATCACCGCCGGCTTACCATAACGATTTTTACGGTCAGTTTTTTTGGTGTTTTCTCTTTCTTGCAGATTTCGAGATTTTGCCTTCCATCTCTCGTTGTCTCCTTCGGTTTCTCTCTTTTGCTCTTTAAGATAGACAACTCGCGGAGAGGGGGTGTGTGTGAATCAGGTCACAAAGCAATGAAAGATTCCTTTTCTTTTATATATATATATATATATATATATATATATATATATATATATATATAATCTTTCTCTTTCTGTACTCGTGTCCAGTGTTGATAAAACTCTGTTTGTTTCTTTGTGCAATGTGTCTGCAGATCCTATCTCCAATGTAGCTGCACCTTTCCGTTCATTGCCCAGATGGTGAAATGCCCCCCTTCTGTATTCAATTTGATCTCTTCTCTCCTATTCTTCAAGATGCTGCCTTTAATTAACAACAAGGGCAAGGACTCACTCTCTTCAATCACCGCCTCCTGTTTCCAATAATGGGTATCGCTTTTTTGCTTAATATTATCACCTCACAATCAACCCACCCTGTTTTGAAGGCAATTCAAGGCCTGCCCACTCTGGAACTAGCCTCTATTTGTGTCAATTTGACACTTTTTATTGTGTTTCTCTTCATTAGCTCTGCAAGGCAAACACTTGTCTGTGTTGGCAGGATTAGAATCCTTAAGGATGATTCTGCAGTTGCCAATTCGACTCCAGTTAGAATGTCTAGTGTCGATGGAGATATTCGTGATGTTATAATCGGTACGGGTTTTAAGTTGTGTCTGTTTGGTTGTTTCTATGTTTTGCTTTTGCAATTTTTGGTGTTGGGGTTTGATGGCGTTGCTTTGATTAAAGAGGCTGTTAATGGGAAAGATGTGGATTGGTCTATAATCTGTTTACCTGCTGCAAAAGTTTTAGCTTGGTTTGTCTTGAGCTTTTCAGTTCTTCATTGTAAATTTAAGCCGTCTGAGAAATTCCCAGTCTTGTTGAGGGTATGGTGGTTTTTCTCATTTTTTATTTGTTTGTGTACTTTGTACGTTGATGGGAGCAGTTTTTTTACTGGAGGTTCAAAGCATTTGAGTTCTCATGTTGCGGCGAATTTCACTGCAACCCCAACTCTTGCTTTTCTTTGTTTTGTTGCAATTAGAGGTGTTACTGGCATACAAGTTTGTAGGAACTCTGAACTTCAAGAGCCATTGCTTCTTGAAGAGGAGGCAGGGTGTCTTAAGGTCACTCCTTATTTTGAGGCTGGGCTATTCAGCTTAGCAACCCTTTCTTGGTTAAATCCGCTTCTTTCTATTGGTTCAAAGAGACCACTTGAGCTGAAGGACATCCCCCTTCTTGCACCGAGAGATCGTGCCAAGACAAACTATAAGATTTTGAATTCAAATTTGGAAAGAAGAAAAGCTGAAAATCCTTCCAGGCAGCCTTCTTTAGCTTGGGCAATTCTGAAGTCATTCTGGAAGGAAGCAGCGCCAACCATGCCACAAACAGCTTAGAACCAAATTCTGAAGTCATTCTGAAGTCATCGTAGGCGAGATTCCCAAAATCTCTGGCGAAGTAAGACTGATTTATGGACCTGTTTCTTTATTTTGTATCTTAATGGCACTTTCTGTTAAATGTGATTTCTTCTTTCTTGAATTTATTATGCATTGAAGATTTGTTCCTGTTCTCCCTTTTCCTTTTTCCAGGTGAGAATTAGTGGCACTGCTGCTTATGTCTCACAGTCAGCATGGATACAATCGGGAAATATTGAAGAAAATATTCTATTCGGAAGTCCAATGGATAAAGCAAAGTATACAAATGTAATCAATGCTTGCTCACTGAAAAAGGATTTGGAACTCTTCTCATATGGTGATCAGACAGTCATCGGTGATAGAGGTATAAACTTGAGCGGCGGCCAGAAGCAGCTATATCAAGATGCAGACATTTATTTGCTTGATGATCCCTTCAGTGCTGTTGATGCACATACTGGTTCAGAGTTGTTCAAGGTTGAACTTTCCATGTGGAAATCATGTTGCTTTTCAAATAAATGCAGTTTGCCTAAACGTGTGATGTGAACTGCAGGAATACATATTGACAGCACTAGCAAGTAAGACTCTGGTTTTTGTGACTCATCAGATTGAATTTCTGCTTGCTGCCGATTTAATTCTGGTACGGAATTGTTTTAGTATCTCACTTCTATGCAATGCTTGTGCAATGAAAGAACTGGTTTGTTATCTATGCCCCTCTTTTGTTGCCTTGATCAATGTATTTTTTTTTCTTAATTTTTATTTAAGCTTGGGTTAAATATTATTAGGCTGTGTTTAATTAGAGTATTGGATAGACATTCTAACCTTGGCGCATAGTTATCTCACCTTTTGAACTTGACTAATTTTTTGGAAGTCTCTTTGTTTTTTTTTTTTTTTTTTTAATTCTTTCTTTTCAGCTTATAAGCATCTACAACCAGGCATCTTAGCTTTGTAGAATATTAGCATTTATTTGCCTAAAAATGTTACAACACATTTCAAAAAAATATTAGATCATGTTTGTGCTTCGCTTCATTTTGTAGGACCCCCGCTTAACATTTTTTGGGGGGAGGGGGGGCCTTAAAGAAGGTAAATCAGAGACTGAGTATTTGATGCTTTGGTCTTTTTCTTTGTTCTCTATTCCAAAGAAAATTCATCTGTCATGCCTATCATCATTGCCTCAGGTTCTCAAGGAAGGCCGCATAATACAGGCAGGAAAATATGATGATCTTTTGCAAGCAGGAACTGATTTTAACACCTTAGTCTCAGCTCACCATGAAGCAATTGGGGCTATGGATATTCCAAATCACTCATCAGATGAAAGCTTGTCTTTGGATGGGTCTGCCATACTTAATAAAAAATGTGATGCGTCGGAATGTAGTGTTGAAAGTTTGGCGAAAGAAGTGCAAGACAGTGCGTCGGCTTCAGGTCAGAAAGCAATTACTGAGAAAAAAAAAGCTAAACGTTCAAGGAAAAAGCAGCTTGTTCAGGAAGAGGAAAGGGTGAGAGGAAGAGTCAGCATGAAGATTTACTTGTCCTCTATGGCTGCAGCATATAAAGGCTTATTGATTCCACTCATAATCCTTGCACAAAGTTTATTTCAATTTCTTCAAATAGCTAGCAGTTGGTGGATGGCCTGGGCAAATCCCCAAATGGAAGGAGGCCAGCCTAGGGTGAGTCCTATGGTCCTTCTTGGTGTTTATATGGCCCTTGCTTTTGGGAGTTCGTGGTTTATATTTGTCAGGGCTGTTCTGGTTGCTACATTTGGTCTAGCTGCAGCACATAAATTGTTTTTAAAGATGCTTTCAAGTGTGTTTCGAGCACCAATGTCTTTTTTTGACTCTACTCCAGCTGGACGGATCTTAAATCGTGTAAGTACATCTGTTTTTGCTGGGAATATATGTCATCTACGTGCTCTCCATATACATGTGGTAGATGACTATTTTCTTTTTCTTTGCTTCTCTGTCTCTCTTCTGTCTTTCACTTTGCTTGATGCTGATCATTCACAATCTGACAGGTGTCAATTGACCAAAGTGTAGTGGATCTTGATATTCCTTTTAGGCTTGGTGGATTTGCTTCCACAACCATACAGCTTGTTGGGATTGTTGGTGTAATGACCAAAGTCACCTGGCAAGTTTTGCTGCTTGTTGTTCCAATGGCTGTTGCTTGCTTGTGGATGCAGGTAATTAATTCGATTTCCCTGAGTTAGTAATGTTTTTGCTGGTTGTTGGACAAGATTAGCGAAATGAATGGATATGCTGTGGAATTGTGCAACTCGAAATCACTGATATGCAATGTGTGGTCATGGTTGAAAGTAGACATATCATTGCTTCAAATATACTCTGCAGAGGTCTCATATTTGTTTCACTAAGAATTCACAAGAACCTTGTTTTGAGAAGAGCATAAAAACCATATGGTGGATGTTGAGAGTTAATTGTCAATCTTTTTTTATTTTTTATTTTTTTATTTTGACTTCCATTATGGTAACAATCCTTTGTTCCTTGAAGGTTCACTCAACGTAGTCTTAACCTCTTCAAACATATTACCCTTTTTCAACTGAAAGTCGCGCACACTAGAGCCATGCTCGTTGTGTAAATTGATATCTATAAGGTTGCAGAAACTAAAAGGTTTTTGATTGGATGTTTCAAATGCTTGAAACCCCATCATCTCTCCCTGCACCTGAGCTGTTCCACCCATCACTGTTGAAATTTAATTTCTACCCAATAATTACAGAAGACTGAGGTTGTTGATGATGAACATAAATCATATTGTAATTTGACTTAAACTGCTAATCTAACGATTCATAATCTGAAATCTTTCGATAAAATGCCTTAATATTTGTATGCCCGATTGCAGAAATACTACATGGCCTCATCTAGGGAACTGGTCCGTATTGTCAGCATCCAGAAATCTCCCATCATCCATCTTTTTGGAGAGTCAATTGCTGGAGCGGCCACAATAAGAGGCTTCGGGCAAGAGAAGAGGTTCATGAAAAGGAATCTGTATCTTCTTGATTGTTTTGCTTGTCCATTCTTTCGCAGCCTTTCTGCTACTGAGTGGCTCTGCCTACGCATGGAATTACTTTCAACCTTTGTATTTGCATTCTGCATGATTTTACTTTTTAGCTTTCCTCATGGAAGTATTGATCCAAGTAAGAATATACTTCAGTTCATCTATCTGATAATTTGTAGCATTTGGAATTTGTGAATTTATGATTTTACTATTCACATTTGCTTGTTTTCTACAGGCATGGCTGGGCTTGCTGTGACATATGGCCTTAATTTAAATGCACGCTTATCACGGTGGATACTTAGCTTTTGCAAGCTTGTAAACAAAATTATTTCCATTGAAAGGATCTATCAGTATAGCCAACTACCTGGTGAAGCCCACTAATTATTGAGGATTCTCGCCCTCTATCCTCGTGGCCAGAGAATGGAACAATTGATTTGATTGATTTAAAGGTATTGTGTTAAGTTATTCCAATACGCTTGTGCATCCTCACCTTGAGGAACTCTTTAAATTTTTCAATATTATTTCTAGTCTGATTTATTGGTTTGTTAAATTTTCTGTTCTTTTTAAAGCATACCCCAAGGGAGAATCATCATCCCTTCATTCTGGGATTGATTTCTCTTCTTTTTTGACCATGAATCATTATGAGTCTGTTTCCATGGTTGACATATTTTTTTCAATGGAAGTGGGAGTATGTGGCTCATTTTTAATATAGTAATTGGTTCAAGAAGTGCTGGTTGTTTTTATTTCTTAAGGTTCGTTATGGTGAGAATCTTCCTATGGTGCTTCATGGGGTATCCTGTACTTTTCCTAGTGGGAAAAAAATTGGAATTGTGGGGCGAACTGGAAGTGGTAAATCTACACTGATCCAAGCATTATTTCGGTTAATTGAACCAGCTAGTGGGAGAATCATTATAGACAACATTGATATTTCTTCAATTGGCCTCCATGATCTTCATAGCTGCCTGAGTATCATACCTCAGGATCCTACCTTATTTGAAGGGACCATTAGGGGAAACCTTGATCCCTTTGAAGAGCATTCAGATCAGGAAATTTGGCAGGTCTTTCTCTACTTCCATAAGTAATTTGTTATGCATTTATGTTCCTAAACACACAGTGACCTGGATTTGTGAAACTTAGAACAAAGAGAATCTTAGTGTGTGTTTGTTAATGCAGTGCACTACGTTAACAAACGGGGCCTTAATCATTCTTTAAGCAGAAATTTCCAAGTGGTGCCTAAATTATAAAACTATGACTGATCTTGAAATATCTTTTCTTAATATTGTCGTTGTTATAAATTTATTAGGTTTGTGTTGGAATTGAAATTCAAAAGGAATCTTTTTCCAAATTGCAATTCTATTGCTGAATGATACATTTTAAATCACTATGACTTGATTTCCAGCCTGGAACAATATATTGCTTTTTTTAGGCCAAAATATAAACCACATTGAAACTTAAAATTATTTGCATGCACATTTATGATGATGCGCCTGCCCCAATTAACAGTTCAATTATTTGGTACAGGCCCTTGTTAAGTCTCAACTCAGACAGATAGTCCAACAGAAGGAGCAAAAGCTTGACTCACCAGGTATGTACCACCAGATTGGAATATGTAGCAGTATCAATTTCCTTTCCTCTTCCTCCTGACTGTTAAAGTGTATTGTTGCACTCAAATAAATGATTGGTTGTAATGGAATGCATAATCTGCAATTCTAGAAAATGGAGATAACTGGAGTGTGGGACAGCGGCAACTTGTTGCCCTGGGTTGTGCTTTGCTCAAGCAGGCAAGAATTTTGGTGCTTGATGAAGCGACAGCATCTGTTGATACAGCTACTGATAATCTCATTCAAAAGATTATCCGGACAGAGTTTAAGGATTGCACCGTGTGCACAATTGCACATCGCATCCTGAAGAATTTTGAGAGAAGTCTTTCTCTTTTCTTAATCTTACCAGCAGTATGTTTTTACAATAAATTGGGAATAGAAGCTAACCTACTGACCCTCAAAACAAGAAATAAATACTAGATAGGAAAGTATCCTGCACTAAACTAGAAAGCAATAATTTAGAGAATCTGGATAGTTAATACCAGATTCTCTTTCCTAAACCATATATACTAATACTTCTCCAAGATCCTAACTGATTTTGAGACTGATTTCCACACTCCCCCTCAAGCTGGGTTGTATATGTTATACATGCCCAGCTTGTGACTCAATTCCTCAAAATTAGTTCTTGGTAGAGCTTTGGTGAGGATGTTTGCAATCTGAGATTTTGTTGGAGTGTAGATGAGGTTAACAGTGTTCTTCTCAATCTTTTCTGTGATGAAGTGTCGATCTATTTCAATGTGCTTTGTCCTGTTATGATGAACTGGATTTTTTGCTATGCTTATGGCTGCTTGATTATCACAATGCATCTAGATAGGTGTCAATGATTCCATGCCAAGTTCCTTAAGTAATCTTTGTATCCACATCCCTTCACAGATACCAAGAGCTAGAGCTCTCAGCTCAGATTCTACACTGCTTCTAGATACCACATGTTGTTTCTTGCTTCTCCTAGTTACTAGATTTCCCCAAACATAGGAGCAATATCCAGAAGTAGATCTCCTATCTATAATGTTTCCTGCCCAGTCTGCATCTGTGTAGATTTCAATATTTCTGTTGTCACATTTCTTATATAGAAGGCCTCTACCAGGAGTCATTTTTAGGTACCCCAAGATTCTATTAACTGCTGCCATATGATCTTCTGTCGGGTTGTTCATGAATTGGCTTACAAAACTGACAGCAAAGCCAATATCAGGTCTGGTATGTGAGAGATAGATGAGTCAACCCACAAGTCTTTGATATCTCTCTCTATCCACTGGTATACTATCATTTTCTGCTCCTATCTTCTTTGTTGAATCCATTAGAGTGTCTGCAGGTTTGCATCCAAGCATTCCTGTTTCTTTTAGTAGATCCAAGACATATTTTCGTTGAGAAACATATATACCTTTCCTTGACCGTGCCACTTCCATGCCAAGGAAGTATTTGAGATACCCAAGGTCTTTGATCTCAAATTCCTTGGCTAAAAGTTTCTTCAGTCTCACCAATTCTTCCTCATAATCCCCAGTTAAGATGATGTCATCCACATATACTATTAGGATTGCTATTTCCTTTTCTGGAGAGGTTTTTACATACAGTGTGTGGTATGCTTGGCATTGGGAATATCCATACTGTGCTAATGTCTTTATAAATCTGTCAAACCATGCCCGAGGGGATTGCTTGAGTCCATATAGTGATTTTTTCAGTCTGCATACTCTGTTGACGTTGGAGGATGTTTCTAGTCCTGGAGGAATCTCCATGTATACTTCTTCTACCAAGTCTCCATTAAGGAAAGCATTTTTGATGTCTAGTTGATGTAATGGCCAGTCTTGGTTAGCTACTAGGGACAGAAGCACTCTGATTGTATTAAGTTTAGCCACTGGAGCAAATGTTTCTTGATAATCTATTCCATAGGACTGAGTAAACCCTTTTGCAACCAGACGAGCTTTTAACCTTTCAATACTTCCATCAGCCTTATGTTTGATAGTAAATAACCATTTACACCTAACTGGTTTCTTTCCAGGTGGAAGTTTAGAAATTTCCCAAGTTCTATTCTTGTTTATGGCACTGATTTCATCACTCACTGCCTTTCTCCACCCTGAATCTTTGAGAGCTTCTTCAATAGACTTAGGAATCTGTACTGTTAATGGCTGACACAAATGCATGATAGGTTGGTGATAACCCTTCATATGAAACAAATTTGCTGATGGGATGACTTGTGCATGATCTAACACCCTTTCTTAAAGCAATTGGAATATTTAAATCATCAATAACAGAGGCAGTATTCTCACAGTCAAAAGTTTTCATACCTGAGTATATTGGGGCAGAATCTGGACTTGGTTCTGAATCTTGGTCATGTGCAAGAGGTATTGTGTGCTCTATCTCCTTTCCAAGTTTTTTCCTTCTAGAATAGGTAAGAAGCTCTTGATTTGTGATCTGTTTTGGTGTAGGATGAATCTGGTCAGGAGATTGGATTGAGGCTGGTGGTGTTGGGATTGATTGGGTTAAGGCTGGAGGTGTAGTGTAAGGACTCAAATGACTTTGGACAAGACTCTGTTGGTTGTCTCCTGAGTTAATTACATGATCAGATTGTATATCCCAATTCTGATACTCTCATGGTTGCCCCCTGAAGATCAGACCTGGGATAGCATGCTTGATGTTCAAAAAATGTGACATCCATAGAAGTATAGACCTTTTTGAGAACAGGAGAATAACATTTATAACCCTTTTGGTGTGGAGAGTATCCTATAAAAATGCACTTGAGAGAGGCTTTTCCTCTATGGTGTATCTGAACAAACACTGAGCAACCAAATACTTTAGGGTTTAAGGAAAAGAGTAATTTAGTGTGTGGAAAGGCTTTTAGAAGGACTTGGCTGGGAGTTCTGAAGTTTAGAACTCTAGAAGGCATTTTGTTGATGAGATAGGTTGCTGTGAGTACAGCTTCTCCCCAGAATTGTTTTGGCACATGAGTAGAGCATAAGGGATCTAGCAACTTCCAACATGTCTATTCTTCCTTTCAACCATTCCATTTTGTTGTGGAGTGTTAACACAAGAGCTTATATGGATAATGCCTTGACTTAGACAATAAGTATTAAGGCTAGAATTGAAATATTCTTTGGCATTATCAGTTTTTAGGATTTGGATTTTAGTCTGGAATTGGGTTTGTATCATGGCATGGAAGTTTTGGAAAATTTGGCTGACTTCAGATTTTTCTTTCATAAGGAATAACCAAGTCAATCTAGTGTGATCATCAACAAAGGAGACAAACCATCGAGTTCCAGTTATATTGTGCACTTGTGAGGGGCCCCATACATCACTATGAATCATTGCAAATGGATGTGATGGTTTATATGAGATGGTGGGATAGCTACTGCGAACATGTTTAGAGAGTTGACATATTTCACTTTTATTGGAAAAGAAGGATGGAAACAGCCTTTCAAGGTACACGAAGTTTGGATGACCAAGACGATAGTGCCATAACAGAACTTCACTATCTTTATTGACATGAAAATTTAAAGCTGATTAACCCTTGCATGATACATAGCTTCTGGTTTGAGTTTGTCTTCTTAAAGGAATCTCACTTTTGAGTAGATAGAGCCCAGAACACATCTTAGCACTGCTAATCTTCTTCCCCGTATCCAAATCCTGAAATATACACAAATGAGGAAAGAATTTAGCAACACAATTCAAGTCACGAGTCAATTTGCTAATTGAGAGTAGATTGCAGTCTAGGTTAGGAACATGGAGAATAGAGTTTAGGATTATGTCCCTTGAGAGTCTGCTCAAGCCTATTCCTTTAACTTGGGAGGAAGACCCATCAGCTATACAGACTGTAGAATTATTAGTGCACTGATTGTACTCATTAAGAAGAGTGGCATCTCCTGTCATATGTTCTGATGCTCCGGAGTCGATGATCCAAGGGCTTGAGTGTTTCTTGCTAACAGTAAGGGTTGTTGAAAATTTACCTTTTTGTGCTAACAGTCCAGATCCAGAACCAGAGGCTGACATACTTGGTTGAGATAGTGAATTTTGACTGAAGAGTTTCTGTAAGATCTCAAGTTGTTCCTTGCTGAAAGGACTTGTTTCTGTTGGCAAAATGGTGTTCTTATCTCGGTTGTTGTCTGAGATAACATTGTTGGCACGTTTGTCTTTGTCATTTATTGATTTTGATGGTTTCCAATCAGCAGGTTTGCCATGAATCTTCCAGCAGTTTTCCTTGACATGTCCTGGTTTGTTGCAGTGATCACACCAAGTTCTTCCTTTCCTCTGTCGATTGTCATAGTTGCTGTTTGAATAGCCTCGAGCAACAAGGGCAAATCCTTCCATAATCTGAGCTGATTTGTGAGGTTCCATCATTACTTTCTTTCTACTTTCTTCACGTCTAACCTCAGAGAATGCTTCTCTGAGATTTGGGAGGTTTGGTTCCCATTATTCTTCCTCTGACTTCATCAAGGTTCTTGTTGAGCCCAAGAAGAAATTTGAAAGTTCTTTTCTGCTCAACAATTCTTCTATATAGGACTGTGTCTTCAGGGCAATTCCAGCTGTAAATTTCAAACATATCTAGGTGCTGCCAATGACGGCAGAGAGTGTTGAAGTATTGAGTAATAGAAAGTTCTCCTCGGCGTAGATCATGTAACACTGCCTCAATCTCAAATAGTTCTGATATATTTTCAGAACTTGAGTAGGTTTCTCTTGCTGCTTCCCAGATTTCCTTTGCTGTTCCATATAGGAGAAAATTTTTGCCAATTTCATTGGTCATTGAATTGATCAGCCATGAAATTACCATATGATTTTCAGTCTTCCATGTTCGAAACATGGGATCATTCTTTTCTGGTATGATGATATCCCCTGTGAGGTAGTCATCTCTGCCCTTTCCACAAATAAACATCATGACTGATGATGACCATTGATGACCATTGAAGATAGTTATATCCATTGAGTTTGTGTCCTGTGATTTGGTGTGATGTGCTTTTAGTGCCTCCTAAAAGGCTACCATGAGAGGTTGTTCCTGGGTGTGACGTCACCTCAGAGAGAGAGCTTTGTCCTGCTGCTGCCATGCCTTAGAGAAGTAGATTAGGGTTCAGGAGTAGACTCTGATACCATGAAGAATTTTGAGAGAAGTCTTTCTCTTTTCTTAATCTTACCAGCAGTATGTTTGTACAATAAATAGGGAATAAAAGCTAACCTACTAACCCTCAAAACAAGAAATAAATACTAGATAAGAAAGTATCCTGCACTAAACTAGAAAGCAATAATCTAGAGAATCTGGATAGTTAATACCAGATTCTCTTTCCTAAACCATATATACTAATACTTCTCTAAGATCCTAACTGATTTTGAAACTGATTTCCACACATCCCAACAGTCATTGACAGTGACCTTGTTTTGGTTCTTAGAGACCGTGTGTATGATTATATTTTGAACTCTAAGCAGCATGGGACAATTAACTTGAACATCTTTGATCAAGTGAAAATTTCATTTTGGAGGAGCTATGAAGTGACTCTAAATTTTTATCTGGACTGAGAGCCAGTTAAATTTTCTTGGGGTTTTTTTGTTTGAAGAATCAAGAGGTTACTTGGTAAATGTGGCTTGGAACCCTGATATGGTCAACAATTTCAATCACTACCTCCAGCTATGAACACCTTTTTTTTTTTTTAAGAATCTAGTTATAACCAGCATAATCCTATCTGTTTTTCATGTTCTATTTCGTTTGTAATCCTAGAGTTTCCAGGTCATTGGTTTCACAAACTTGACCGCATAATCTTTGGGAGTAATTTGGTTATTCAACCGTCCCTATTGCCCCTCTTAGTGAACTCCTTACAATTGTTTAGGACTGCTATGGTTATCCTATGTGTGTAATTGAGCCACTACAAAATGCTCATGAAACCTGTTCTTTTGTGCAGGTCGAGTTGCAGAGTTTGATACTCCACCACGTTAGAGGATAAATCATCCATGTTTCTAAAGCTGGTAATGGAGTATTCTTCAAGGTCAAGTAGCGTACTGGATTTTTAAACTAGAGGGCTTGCCCAAAACATCAGGGTAGAGGCAGCAAGAGGAGGCCAAGGGTTTCAAAACGAAGTGGCTGGTGCTGCTTTCCTTGCTGCTGTTGCTTTCGTCAAACTGGAAGACAAATGGGAAGGCCGAAAGCAAACGTGTAGGTACTTGCTCGTAGTCCCTCTAGGAGTAAGTAACTTATCAAGGCAAGCAATTCGTCTCCCTGAAAATAAGTCTAGTTGGAAAGGTCCAATTTAGCGTTGGCAATAATTACGTGAAAAGAAACAAATAAAAAAGGGAACTGAGTTGTATTTGTTCAATGATGTGCATAAAGTAGGGTCTAGGTTGAGGCAGGTTTCTGTATTTCCCAGGAAGATCTTTAGAGCTGAACTAGTCGAATGCTAATCCCACTTATTCCCCCCCAATTCAGTGTTAGACCAGAAACTTTTGGATACTAAGAAATCTTGTCAACCATTTCTCTCTGAATTCTCTCCACTTCTTTGCATTTGTATCTTATGCATATGCATGAATAGTTCGATTGCTCGGACAAAGTGAAGCTGAGACTTTTGATTCGAAACTCCCAAGTTTTCTAATGTGTACTTTACTTCTACCCCTAGTTAAAGATTAATCTTCTTGAAGTAAATGCTATTTATTGTAACGATGCATGTGACAGATTGTTGATGGCGATGCAAGCAAACAGAAGGGGTTGCTTGACTCTTGGAAAGATGCAAGGCCTGTCAATGTCAACGAATGTTGGATTTAAATCCAACAGAGAACTCTAGTTTGATGTAGGACAAAGGTTATGTGAAGACAAATTTATATATTTTTGATATGGGACAAATGCAATACACTCATACATGGGTCTTTGAAGAGGAAAGAAGAACTTATATCCTACGTGGGATACTCTAATGGTGGAATTTTGGTTTTTTGCCAACTCTATCAAGATTATTTGATATCAATTATTCATTCATTTATAATTAATTTTACACATTTTAACTTTCATATTATAATAAATGAATTGGAGAATATTTTTTAACAAGTCTTAACCCAAAAAATTAGTGTATTTTAACTTTAATTAAGTCCAAACAAGTCTTGAGATATATAACTAACAAAATAAAATAAAGTTCATAATATCTATGTTGTGCTGTAAGAAGAAAAGAAAAAAAGAAAATATCACATAACTTATTCAAGGCTTGTTTATAGCCTTCTATGCTATCCAATAATCTTAGAAACTAAAGGAAAAGCTAGTTGTCTATGTTGTTTCTAGGTTGTAATATGATTAATCTTTTGTTTCCTTTACTATGTTTTTTCCTCATCTAATAAGAAAATAAACAAAATAATAAACCATAATACTTAAAGGAAATAATTAATGTTCTCATATATAATGTCGCGGAGTCGTGCCGTGATGTCGTCGGTGACGGTGGAGACTCGTATCGTGCTTCTTGATGATGATGATGTGTGTGTGTGTGTTGAGAAGTGTTTTTTGGATTTAATCATAAAATTATGATTAAGGTTCAGGAGTCGCCACCTAGTATTATGGTCATTAGGAACCTATGGTATGCGAGAGTCTGGGTAAAAGACTGATTGTGCAAGGGAAAGACGTATCATCCCCAGTGCACCTTACCTCAGGTAAGCTGTATTGTTGTTTGATTGTTTTTAGGTTGAGTTTTTATTTGTTAGTCTTTTTTAAGGTTTAAGACATATCTCCTTTCATGAGAGAGTCTATCTTATCGGGTTAAATCTTAATGTTCTAAAGTTTGAATTTAACATCGTATTTTTTTACACCTTGTATCTTTAATACCTTAGAGTGTACTTTATCATGTAATTTTATACCATCACAAATATTAAAGTCTACATTTACACCCAAAAAAAAGATTGAAAAAAAGATTTTTGATATTTTGGACAAATCCTAATAGATATCATAAACTGGTTACGATATCTATTTTTGGAGTTTTAAAAATATGAGCAAAATGCAATTTTTTTTGCTTTTTTATGAAAAATATGTTTGGAAAATTTTAGGATTTGACGTATGCATGAACACAAAATATTTTTTTTTTATTTTTGAAAAGAGAAATTAATTTAAAAGTTCTGAGATTCTTTTTGAATTTTTGAAATTTTATTAGAAAAGTTTAAGAGAAAATCGGGTATTTTAATACCAAAATTTTTTATCTTACATTGTAAGTATATAAGCCCAATATTATACAAAATTGATGGAAAATATGTGAGAAAATCACAAATTTTTTGAAAGGATTTTTGAATTTTTTTTAAAATTTTTCATTTTTTTAATTTTAAAATATAATATTATAATATATATTATTATAAATAAATAAATATTAAATATACAAGGGCTGGGCCGACCTAGATAACTGGGTCGAGCTTAGCCACAGAAAAGGGTGGGTCGATATCGCCCCAAAATGGTTGGGCCAATCTCGGCCTAACAAATTTTTTCTTTTTTATAATTTTTGGGTTGGATCCGGCCCAGACATTTGGTCTAGGCTAGAATTGGCCTGGCCCAAAGTCAATTGTTACATAAATAGTGAACGTGAATTATAATTCATGCCCACTGTTCACACAGTGAACAGAGAAGGAGAAGAAGAAGAAAAGGAAGAAGGGGAAGAGTAGGCTACCTGACGTGGTGGCGATGTCTGGCTGACGGTCGCAACGGCGGAGGCTAGTGGCAGAGAGAGAGAGAGAGAGAGAGAGAGAGAGAAGAAGGAGAAATGAGAGGTCTGTAGAGACAGAGAGGGAGCAATGGTGGCTCTTGGTGGCAGTTGGTGGTTGGGCTAGCTTTGGGGGGTGGAGCTGATGACGGACAAGCTAGTGGTACTCCATGTGACTAAAGAAGAAGTGGTGGTTCAAGGCGCAACTGGAGACAAGAACCACGGTTGTCGTGGTGTAAGAGAGCTCACAGAGAAAAAGAAAAGGTTGGTGATGGTGGTGATGGTTTCTGCCGCCGGTGAGGAGTTAGGTTGGTGGAAGAGGTTGAGCTACCCTCAATCACAATGGTGTTGTGGTGGTAGCGGCAGAAGGAACGATGGAGAGAGAGAGAGAGAGAGAGAGAGAGAGAGAGAGAGAGAAATGGCAGAAAACTGGGGGAAGAGGCTGGTTTTTCGTCAACTTTGGACCCGATTTTATTCCTGCTCAGGCCACAAAATCCACCCTTATTTATAGGGGTTAGAATAGGGTAATCTTGTCTACACAGGAGAAAACTTTGACTCTTGATTCGGTTTAGAAGGATCTCAACTGTTGACTCAAAGTAAGCACCATGAACTATCATACCTGATAGTTCAAGGCTGTCTAAGTTGACCATTTTAGGTCGGCACCATGAACGTTGTGATGTCACTTGGACTGAGCGAGCCATACCTGGGGATAAAGGGTTGTTAGGTGATCATTTTGGTTCAAGAGTTGTCAAATTTGGTGAAGTTTAGAGGCATTGAATGCATCTGCAAAGTAGCCTCCCTGAGTTGTCATTTTAAAGAAAATTGAAGAAAAAGATGAATAGTAACCAAAACGGCGCCGTTTTGGTATAGTTCATTTTAGTCCTTTGATTTTTGATTTTTTGTATATACACACCTCTGATTGACTTCAAACTTTTAATTTTATGCAATTGAGTCTCTGGAAAAACATCAATTTTAACCCCGGATTTTGGCTCTTTTTGTACTTTGATCCTGGTCTCGGAGATATGGAATTTGACTCTCAATTGACTATTAAACTTTCAATTTTTTCAGTTTTACCCCTGATTTTTGTCAATTAAACCCCTATAGTTTACTGCCTTTTACAAAATGGTCCTTGGCTGCGAATTTCTTCAATTTGACACCTAATTGACCCAAAAACTTTAATTTTCTTGCAATTTTGCCCCTGATTTCAATCAATTAATTTGGTAAAAATTAAATTTAGTCTTTTAAAATTCCAATCTTCTCAATTAAGCCCAAATTAACCTTCCAAACTTAAGTTTTTACCAATTAAGCCCCTAATAAAATTAATTTGACCCATTTAAAGTATAATTAAGTCCTCGCATTTAATTAAATCTTTCAATTGGACCCAAATTAATTCATAAACATAATTAAAATTCAATTTGGCCCATGATTAAATTAAATTGGCCTATTAAAAATTTAATTATGTCATTGGACTTAAGTTTTATGAAATTCATCTAATAGTCATTTAATTTAACCTTGAATTTGCATTTTTTCCTCTATTTTTGGGCATAATGGGATATAATTAGGTCTTGAATTTCCTCCAAAATTGCAGCTTGATTTTTTTGTAATCCTCTTTGATCTGCGTTCTCCACGTTGCCAACCTTTATTTTATTTTTTGATTTTTATTTTGAATAAAAAATAAATTTTGGAGAATAACCCAGAATTGGGTTATGATAGTTGCCCCCCTCATTATAATGCTTACTATAGAAAGTCTCGTAAGAGACTTTAGATAATAAGCGTTGTAAATAAGAAAAAGAAAAATGAGAGATGATGGACTCACCATATCAAGAAATAATGGATCCTTCCGAGGGCTGAAAAGCGCACTCAGAGTAAAAACTGGAAGCATTTTCTTTTGAAAATTCAAAGATTTTGAAATTGTCATTATAAAAAGCTGGTTATAATCTAACCCGACATAAAATCAAATAATAATAATAATAATAATAATAATAATAATAATAATAATAATAATAGTAATAGTAATAGTAAATAAGTAAGTAAGCTTTGAGAGGGGCAAAATTAAACAAAATAAAAGTTATAAGGTATTAATTTAGTGAGAAGGAAAGGATGGGGACAAATTTGAAAAAGGCTAAACAAAAAGGGTCAATGTGCAAAATTTAAAAGATGGGACTATATAAATGCCCAATTTTTCTTCTCTTGGTCAATGGCTACAAACCTTAAGAGAGGGAGACAATTTGTGTGATTTTCTATTTGTTTTCTTGTTAAGTATATAAAAAAAATAAAAGAAGTGTAATTAGAGTGATTAGAACTTAGTTAGACAATTGAGAGGGGTGATTTAGTGCTTGGAAGTTGTTTTGAAGAAACAAATCTAAAGCTAGGGATTAAAAATGGAGAAGAAGAAAACTTGAATCTTTCTTGCATTCATTCCTTAAATCTTTATCTAAGTAAATTAAAGAACATGTTTAAAATGATTAATTGTTATAATTTTGTGTTTTGATGAAGAAATTAAATTGCTATGATTATATGAAATTGGAGATTTATGGTGTTAATTATTGAAATGATGCAATTTATGATTGAGTCATATTAGAAAGTGTGAATTATGATTGGGCAGATGTTTAATTTAGAAATGGAAGAAGCAAACTCCCACCCCTACCCGGCCCCCCCCCCGCCCACATGCTAATTATTGGTCTCGGCTAAAGGAGAAGATTTGGGAGAATGAGGCATTTAATGCAATTGAAAGTTGTGGGAATTGAACTAAATGATAAATGTTAATAAATAGAATAGATAAGGATTTTACAAAAAAAAAAAAAATGAAGAGGGAAAATTTTCACCATTTTTCCTTGTAGGAATTTCAGCCAAGGCATATAAAAAGGAGAAAAAAGAATTTTGACTTGGATTTTGTTAATGTAAGAAAGTGATTTTAGATAAATGAGATGGATTGGATGAATTTCACAATAATAATAATAATAATAATAATATATTATTGTGTATGCTTCAAATAATCCTTATTTTAATTGTATATTATTAACTGTAAATTTCTAGTTTTTGCTTAATATTCACATGTTATATAAATATATTATTAGATACCTCACACCCTCGAGCTGGAAAGTATATGCATAGATGAAAATCACTCGTATGTTAAAGAATTGTAAATGTTTAAATTATCGGGGACAACAACGTCTTTATTTTAGCTAGCAATGTAGTTTTTTTTGTATTTATATTTGAATGTGTTTGTATTCTAAGAAATTAATGCTTATTATAAATAATTTAGTTTTAAATCTTGTATATTAAATCATACAATGTAAAATTGATTTAACACTAGTTATAATTAAAACCATATAACAAACATACAAAAAATAAGACAACTCTCATGTTATGTTATAGGCTTAAATTATCTTTCAATCAACTTTATGGTCTTATTGAATCATCTTGCTAGGTCATATGTTCTGGTCATTCTCGAACCGATGCCACTAGGTATAATCCCACTTACTAGTTAACTAATTTAACCGCTCAATTACCGAGTACTAATTCGATCACCGGATAACTAGTTGCACTGTCAATTTTCAGGCACTAGCTCCATTAGAGGATAACTAGTTACATTACCCCTTATTAGGCACTAGCTCCATTATAGAATAGCTAGTTCCACTTACATCAATACACACACAGAGATACACACACACACACACAGAGAGAGAGAGAGAGAGAGACTACATTTATTAAAAGCACAGTTACTTGATTCAACATAAAAGTGTTAAAGTGTTAAATACCTACCTAAGCTTTATGCTCGTGATGTTATCCCCTGTTGTTGTCCTAAGTCGCTAGTCTCTCTTATTCCAACAAGAAACATTATCATAAATACTTCAACTATCATTAAAATTCATTTTCAATTCTCATTAAATCCAAATTTTTTTATTTTAATTAAAAGAAAATCTTGAAATTTCCTACACCCATGTATCTTCCATAACCATAGTTATATTTAAAAATTTATTTCACTTAATTCTTCAATTTATATGAAATTTAATTTCATATCAAACAATATATATAAATATATATGCTCAAAATAATTTCCATATCAATTTTTCTTACATCTATGTCACATTACATAATCATTTCCATGGTCTTTTAAATAATATGCTTTGTATTATTATCCAACATAAGCACACCATCCTCTATCTCAATTTTATTTATTTCACAAATAACTTGCATTACAACTTCATTAACCTCAATAATCACATATGTAAAGCATCCTTGTCAATTTGTTAACTTCCACATCAACTATAATATATAAAATCCATCATCAAAATCACTTAGTTTCTTAATCCACACTTTTTACTTTCCAAATTCTTTAAGTACCTTAAATCATATTACACTAAAATATCATCGCATATAATTGGACTATCATTTTCATGAACAACAATGCCCATATAATAATTCACATTAATTCTACTCAATTACTAAACATTAAAGAGTTTCAAACATATCCTCCATTTTTTTTCCTATTGGCCAGCCTCTCTCCCTATCTCTCTAACATGATTTTCTTTCTTCCTATCATCATAATTCAACATCAAACAAAACCTTTTCCATCCTAATTGCCTCAAATTGATCAATTTTAACAATTTCCTCAATTTATACTAAAAACCCTAATTTGATTTTGCTAGGATTTTGATCAAAGTCAATTAACCTTTATTCAATCGATATGGATGGGTTCTACACATCTTACCTAGTAATAATCTGAACTTCAAAAGCTACTCTGTTGAATTTTTTTAAGCTTTTTCCTTCTTCCTTCTTCCTTCTTCCTTCTATTTCTTTTCTTTCTCTCTCTAAATTCATTTCCCCTCTATTTAATCTCTAGTGTTTAAGTGTTTCCCTCATTTATGAATCTATTTATCTCAAACATTATAAATAAATAATACAACATTTATTTTTTATATGATTTTAAAAAAAAATTTCGACATGGTTTTGGAATGTCGGCCTATAAAGGTCTTTTTAATTTGTATCAAACCTCAAGTTATAAAACCCAATATGCATGAAATATGATGAAAACATATTTTTTAAGATTTTATTTCTTAGAAATATTGGAATATAAACACTAGAATTACTATGCATGTAAACTTTGTAAAATTTACATAAAAATAAAGTACTTATGCTTTTTTTTTTTTTTACTGAGAAGTTCAATCCATATGCAAAGGATTTTAAAATATATTTTTTAGCATGAACATGAAGATGAAAGCAAGCATAAGAATACAAACTGAAGATGACAACTTAAACCTTCAAATAAGGGATCTCAAGTCTCATGTTATTCATTCATGCATCAAAATCATACATTAAAATTTGATTTTTTTTTTAATTTTAACATAAGAGGCATGCAAAACCTAAATGACACACAAACAAACCCTAAAAGCCAAATTTTATATTTTTATTCATGCATTTTTTCCACAAATTTAGCCACCATATTTTTAATAAAAACACAAAATATCTAGATTAAACTTAACTAAGCCTAAAAACATCATTTTTTTATATTTTTTTATGCATTTAAAAAAAAAGCATATAAAGCATCATTTTGTACTATTTTATCATAAACCCTAAAAAAAGAAAACAAAGGGAAAATGGGTTGTGATTTATCTCAAGGATGGTTTCAGCTGAATAGGGAGGTGTGTGGAGGTTTTTGGTGGCTCCAATGATGGTTGATAAGTGGTGGAGAGGATTATGGTTGTTTTCTCTCTCTAGAATAAGGTTCTTTTTTTTTTCCTTCTTGGTTAGTGCTTTTTTTTATTTGCTTTTCTCTTTCCTTTCTTCTTCTCTTACTCTTTTATACCCTCTGGAATTCTTTGGTTCAAAATGAACCGGTATGGTGCCAAAAACTAACTTTTCCCTCTTATTCACAATTCATTTTTTTATATATGTTTTCCTTTTTTTTCTTTTCTTCTTACTTCCCTCAACCCTTTGGACAAGTTGGTTTAAGTTTAAACCTTCTTCTCCATTATCTTTCTTAAATTTTGGTCTCTCTCTCTCTCTCTCTCTCTCTCTCTCTCTCTAGGCTTGTTCTCCCTTCTTCTTTACATGCCTTTCTATTTATAGGCATGGAGAAAGGTCTTAAAACCTTTTTCGATGGGTTAATTTGAATCATCGATCTTCTATGATCAATCTTAGTCATCCACCATTATTGTACACTTTGTACAACATGCTCGATTGGCTTCTTTGACAGGCATTTTTTACCACCACAAAGAGACAATGAAGCAGGTATTTGGCTAAAAATAAAGCACAAGTGTAAAGGAAGAGAATGACTATCTTTTAGCCATTAATGCTAATGTGAAAGAGAGAAATGGTGGTCCAAAGTAGCTCTAAAAATAATTGCAAAAAGAAAAATAAAAAACAAAAATCATGCATGCTTGGTGTGAGGGAGAAGAAAAGGTTGTCTTCCCCTTCAAAACATTGTTGTTTTAATGCTTTTAGCATTTTTTATGGTGCTAAACACTGATTCATTTAATGGTATTTTATTATTATTATTATTATTATCTCTTCAATTAAGTGTTATCTCTACAATTAAGAGTCTAATTGCATTAATTAGGTCCCTAAATTCCAACACCTATTCCATTTTAGTCATTGATCCTTTAATTTATTTTTTCCTCTTCAATTCACCCCTGATTGAATTAATAGGATCCCAAAATTTCAGCACATCTTTCATTTTGGTCATTGGTTCTTTAATTCTTTCAATTATTTTCAAATTGACTCTAAATTTTAATTTCTTTTTCAATTAAGTTTCTAATTGAATTAATTGGAACTCTACATTTTTTCATCTCTTTTATTTTGGTCATTGGCCTGTAAATTTATCAAATTTTGTCTATAATTTCAATTTCCTCATCAATTAGGCTTTTAATTGAATGAATTAGACTTTCAAACATTGCCATCTTTTCCACTTTGTTTCTATTTTTTTTATTATGACCAATTTCAACCATCTCTTTTGATTTTCTTCAACTAAACCCAAAATTGCATGCTCACATGACTTTTGACCATGATTTTTGAAATCTTGTAAATTAAATTCATGCTTGATTTCAAACCCCAAACTATATTTTATTTCTGAAATCTTTTTTTTTTTCTGAATATTTTTCTTGAAAACATTATCTTTAAACATGATTTTTTTAAAATGATTTTTGAAGACAATCTTTTTTGAAAATTTTGAAAGGGTAAAAATTAGGTTATAACACCTCTCGCGCGAGAATATAAAATGCTAAAAACTTTTATACATTTTATTAAAATAATAAAACTCATATTGTATAGTTTTATAACACATGTAACCAATAAATGATTTTAAACTAAATGAAAATCATGAAGCAACATATTTAGTTTCTGTTTTTCAATTAAATAATTCAAAATTATTTGATTAATAAACAAACAACAACAACAATAATACTCAAATGAAAACTAATTGAATTAAATCCTTCATAAATTGTTAATTAAACTAGATTTTCAAAACTATAAAACTTTAAAATTTGACTTAAGATAGTTGGATTTAAATTTAATTTATTTTAATTTATTTTTCAAAGATAAATAAAACTGAATTTATTTAAATTGAAGCTAATTAATGTTTAAATCTAAATATTATATTAAACATCAAATTACATATTACAAAGAATAAAATAAACATGCATACAAATAAACATAAATTATTAAACTAGCATGCCATCTAAAAGATATTAAAGTAATAGAAAACGTAAACAAATTAAATCACACTTACTTGTTGAAGCACTTATTATAACAAGAACATGTAATTATCGCAAAAATTGTACCATTTGTTCTTAAGATGAATTTTGCTTGTCGATTTAT
>Ga0325403_1000371_pt1 | contig 30051 bp, 8 predicted proteins | sample PopdelMetagenome_19_FD_205665 | JGI IMG/M metagenome (GOLD analysis project Ga0325403, IMG submission 205665) | Populus deltoides microbial communities from Bellville, Georgia, United States - Xylem-PdKOR-R4 | ecosystem: Host-associated > Plants > Phyllosphere > Stem > Wood/Secondary xylem... | reverse complement strand
CATGATCGAGTAATGCAATAATTTATCCTATCTTAGTACATCCTACATTATGTTGATACAAGTGATGAATTAAATACTATCATTCATAAAGGTAAGTGAGAAGGGAAGTTGTTGGTGATTCATGCATCATACCTATATCTTTAGGATACTAAAAGATATTGATTATTTATAAAGCAGAAGATGATAATTGATTTAAATACCTATATGAGATGATGTTTGTCCATAATGTGCTAGTTTATTGTATTTATATGGTTGCATTTCTTGAGGCGTCCATGAAATTCAATACATTACGAGCTCAAATATCTGAGACATAATCAATTAGCATGCAATATTTTTATATAAAACATTTAGTAAATGATGATTATATTTTTATAAATGATGAGTGCTAATTAGTTTTCTTCTTAATTAGATTCATTTCTTATTACGGGACGTTCAGAGAGCAACATTCGTTATCCGTGAAGGCGTTAATGAGATGGAACATGCCCTAAATAACAATCCACTAAATTTATGCGTGTTGGACTTAAAGAGGTTAAGGAGATTGATTGTCTTGAAGGAGCCTTGGGAGAATATTGATTGCTTATTGTGAACGAGGACATATTGTTAGGGAGATAGTTCTGTCCACGAGCAATCCAGGTTCACTTACGAGTTAAAGTGATTTTGGGGTTGACCCCTACACTGGCGCTACAAGCTCATCCTCGAGTTGGACAAGTTAGGGTGGTCTAGGCCCGTCGACGAGCCTTCTAGGCCTATCGATGAGTTGGTTAATTTTTATATGTAATTAGATTACGTGCTTTAATGTTTTTAAAATTATGAATTCAGTTTAAATTTGATAAAATTTTATGTTGATTTTTATTGAGTTTGATTATGAATTGTGAATTGTTATATTTGATGATATGTGATGGGTGTTATTTTTTTTAATTATGTTGGGGAGATGAATTGATGTTTGTGTTGATGCGTATGTTATGTTATGTTGGTTTTTTTTTGTATGACAAGGAGTTGAGAGTCTTGGGAAAAATACCCTCACCATTTATTTTAGAGAGTCATATAACTCGCACGTGACATATGAGTTGTAGATAAGACTTACAACACGTAAGTCATAGATGAGGCTAACAACTTACAAAATTATTTTATTTCCCTAACTATTTTCTAGAATGTGATATTTTTCCAAGAAAAAATTAATTGTGCTAATGACCAAAAAAAAAAAAAACTCCTAACCTTGAATAACTTTTCTTTCCTTTTTTCCATATGGAGAAAAACTTGTAACTTGACGAAGACGATAGGAAATAAAAAATCTTTATGCATGCTCTTGGCCATTAAATTTAAATGGAAGGGTCATGAGTGATGACTACACACACATATTATTGACAACTCTAAAAGAATTGAGGTTAAGGTACTGCTCATATAAATAGTACACTAATTTTTTTTAATTAATTTAATGAGATTTTTTTCTACTACAGCACTAAAAGAACTGGGGTTGAGGTACTACACATACAAGCATTACTTTAATTTTTTATTTTTTTAGTTCTTAAGCTTTTTTTTTTCAATTGCATAATTTTGTTGTTAATTTAATAAGTTGTGGTTTACAACAGTAATAGAAAAATTAAATTCAAAGAGAGAGGATCAAAATATAAAACATGGAAAAATCATATGGCCAATTTAAAATTCACATGAAAAGTTCTTTTCACCCAAAAGTTTATTTGGATTATTTTTTAATTATTGAGATTTTTCAGCTACATCCCTTTTGGTTAATTTAATAAGTTATGGTTTAAATTTGTGATGGAAAAATTAAATTCAAAAAGAGATGATCAAAATATAAAACACAAAGGAGTCACATGGCTAATGTAAAATTCACATGAAAAGTTCTTTTAGTTCAAAAGTTTATTTTATTCATTTTTAATTCTTGTATTTGAGAGATGAGAGATAAATTTACTGAAAATGACAAATGAAAGAGAGTTTTTGATTAGCTATATTCTGACCATAAAAAAAAATGATTTTTGTGTTAAAATGTTCCTCTTCTCAAGAGAAATTTGACAGGGATAATGTTTTCCCTATAAATATTTTGGGAAAGGTTGATCAAAATCAGTTTGGTTTTTTCTTCGGTTGATTTTTATTTTTAAAAGTGATTATTTTTATGTTTTGAGATAAGTAACTGCTTATTCGAGATCTATATTGTGTGGTTGAAAGTGTTTTCAAGTAAAAAAAAGAAAGATAAAAATTGAGTTCTAAGGTTCAAAAACATAGACCTTGATATTTCAGTCATTGGAGTTCACTGAAAAATAACTCAACTTGTTTAAAAATAAACAAACAAAAAAAACTACTTGTCATTCACACTTGAAGGGGAAAAAAATATGGTACAAGCATGAGCTTTTTAATTAAATCCAAACACATGGGCTTGACCCATGAGAGCATGGCATCATTTTTATTTTGATTATTAAAATAAACTAATTAATACCCTTTATTTTTTTTACTTTATATTAATTTTTTATTTAAATCTAAATTAATGCCCTCTCTCTGTGTTTTTTTAATTTTAGTTTATTTTTTTAAAATGTTACTTCATTTTTATTTTTTATATATATTTTCATAATATTTCAAATAGATTATTATAATATATGTTTTATTTATTTTTTGTATTTGATATAAATAAATTATATTTTCCTGATGTATTTATAAAAATAAAAATAATTTATTCTTGATAAAAAATAACCTCTAAAATAAATAAACAAATAGATAAATTAAAACACATAAATTAAAAAGAAAATTCGAGGTTAAATATTTGCATACTTAGTTGTGTTTTTTTTTCAGGAGAAAGATTAACTTTCCATTTAAATATTTAATTAGCATAAAAAATTCTTTCACAACTTATCCATTCATGTATTTTTATAATTTATTTCATTAAGTATATATAGTATTTTTTTAGTTTCTCAATTAAAACAATTATGATATAATAAAATACATCTATAACATTAATATATTTTTCTACTATGTTAAAAATTAACTTGGAGTTCTAACTATATGATTGCGGTAATTATAATTTAATTTTTAAAGTTTATCAAAATTAATTAATTTATCATATTAGCAATAATTAAATAGTTTCTTAATTGATGTTGACGATCCTCAATAAAGAGGTATTTAAAAGTGTGGTAGTGATTGTTTTTTAAAGTAGTTTTTGCTTAGAAATACATCAAAATAATATATTTTTTAAAAAATTATTTTTAATATCAGCACATCAAAATAATAAAAAAAAATGAAAAATATTTATTTTAAACAAAAAAATTAATTTTTTAAGAAACACAGTTTCAACTACTTACCCAAACACTAGTAGTTCTATATTCTAAAAAATACTTTCTCATAGTCAAATTTCCTTGCCTTACCTAGTTCTCTATTATTTTTTCTCAACAAAGAAAATATATTATTAATTTTTAAATCAATACATCAATCAATTTTTTTTTGTTATTTTTGTTTCTATACACCATACAAAACCATAGTTCTTAAAACCAGCTCGGTTATCAATTCGATCCAAGACCGAGGTCACAAGTTTTGATGGATTTATCGGGTCGTCCCAGATCAATCATATTTTTTTTATAAAACAAAACGACATAGTTTTTGTTAAAACAATAAATAGTCAACGAGTTGCAAACAGATTTTTAGTCAAGTCTTTATGGGTCAATTTGGGTTTCTGCATGCTCTTATTTTTTCTTAAACCTGATCCGATTTCAGCCCCGTATCAACTGAATCTCAAGTCGACCTACTAGAACAGGCCGGGTTTTTAAACTATCTACAAAACACTAAAAAACTTAAAATAAGCTTCCATATCACTCTTAACCTATACAATATTTTGTTGAGAATTTATTTTTACTATCACCCTCTGAAAATATTTAAAAACAAGCCAATAAAAGCCAATGACGTTAAAATCCGAAAATAATATTATTACATCACAATTATATATTATTTCGTAATTCATCAAATTATTAATTTTTTGTACAAGAGATCTTGTGTCATTTGTCATGAGTGACTTTTGATTCCTTTGTATGAAAAATTCAAGATATTTACAATATCCCTTTGGAAAACTTTTGTTGATATTAAAAAAAAATTAATGTAAAGGATTTATATGCAATATAAATAAATTTTATCTAAATTAATAACTAATTTTAGAAAATATTTTTGAATTGTTATAACAATATTGGTAACGATTGTGGTAGAAAAAAACATTACAATTTCGTAATATTAAAGTCTAGATATTATTGTTTGGCATCTAATGATGTAGTTAATATTTGTAGCATATTCATCATATAGTCGAACAAACTTAAATTTCAAAATTAAATTGCAAAAATAAACTTTTTATGATAAGAATAAAAACTTCTTTCTATTTTAATGTTCTCTTATTTTTGTAAGAAGGAGATGGGATTTCTTACAGCAATGACAAAAAAATTATTTCAATTTCTAATCATACTTATAAATATATGAGAAAACCTAAAAAATGCTCCTAAAAAATTTGATATAAAAAATAAATATTTTAAGATATTTTTTCATTATTTTCAATTTAATATAGTTCTTAATAATTAAAACATATATTTCATTTTTTAAATTAAATTTAAGAATTTATTTGTTTTTTAAAAATTAAGATTTATTTTTTCTATAGAATTAGTATACGAGATTCTAGTCTTCAATAATTCCATGCCTCCCTACCAATTCTAAGCCTCACAAAAAGAGAAAAAAAAGAAAAAAAAATGGGGGGTAAAAATGAAGAGACCACAAGAAAAGAAGGCAAATAACCGAAAAACATGGAAATTCAACAAATCCCCACAAAAAATCACACGGGAAATTGCAGTGCAAAAACTTGTCAAGCTCTTTTGCCAAAGTAATGGGATTAGATTGGCATTTCCATCCATTTCTTTTTCTCTTCATCATTTTTACCCTCCATTTTTCGTTAACATCTTCTGTTTCTGATTCTGAAGCTTTGCTTAGGCTTAAAAAATCATTTACTAACGCTGGTGCTCTTAGCTCTTGGATCTCAGGCTCTGTCCCATGCAATAGACAAACTCACTGGAACGGACTTCTTTGTTTCAATGGCATTGTCACGGGTCTTCAGCTCGAAAACATGGGCTTATCAGGAACCATTGACGTTGATGCATTGGCTACTATACAGGGACTCAGGAGCCTAAGCTTTGCTCGTAATTCTTTTACAGGTGCAATTCCTGAACTCAATCGTTTAGGCAATTTAAAGGCTATATACTTGAGAGGGAACCAGTTTTCTGGTGAAATTCCCTCGGATTTCTTCTCGAAGATGAAGTCTCTGAAGAAAGTTTGGCTCTCCGATAACAAGTTTACTGGAGGAATTCCAGCATCACTGGCTGAGTTGCCTCGGCTTAGCGAATTACATCTCGAGAACAATCAGTTTAGTGGGACTATTCCATCTATTGATCAACAAACATTGATGTCATTTAATGTGTCAAACAATATGCTGGAAGGGGAAATCCCACCGAATTTAGCAATATTCAATTATAGTTCCTTTGATGGAAATGATCATCTCTGTGGAGACAGATTTGGCATAGGGTGTGAAAACACAATGCAGACATCATCAGAATCACCAACCGGTGTTGGTTTGGATGCTGATATGATGGTTAGCAAAGACAGAGGTCATAACAGCAATAATGTTATAAAGACAGTCGCGGGGGCCGTAACTCTGGCTGTGTTGCTTCTTTCTATAACAGCATTGATAATCTTTAGAATGAGGCGAAGAGACCAAGATTTTGATGCGATTGAAAATAGAAGTAATGGTAATGCAGCAGCAGCAGCACTTGAGGTGCAAGTTTCGTTGTCGAATAGACCAAAGGGAGTGGATGCTACCAAAAAGATGGGATCAAGCCGTAAAGGGTCTGCTAATGGAAGGGGTGGTGTAGGGGAATTAGTTATTGTGAACAACGAAAAAGGTGTATTTGGGTTGCCAGATTTGATGAAAGCTTCGGCAGAAGTGCTTGGAAATGGAGGAATGGGGTCTTTGTATAAGGCGCAGATGGCTAACGGTGCTATGGTGGTGGTCAAGAGAACGAGAGAAATGAATACATTGTCCAAAGATCAATTTGATGCAGAAATCAGAAAGCTAGGAAGACTGCATCATACTAATATTTTGACACCATTGGCTTTTCTTTATCGGCCGGATGAGAAGCTGTTGGTATATGAATACATGCCTAAAGGCAGTCTGCTTTATTTGTTGCATGGTAAGATATCATTTTCCAATGTTTTCTTTTACAAAGGTTCGTCTCATGTTTGGTTTTTCTCAACATTCATGTATCTTGGTTAACATAATTATTCTTCAGGTGATCGAGGAACATCACATGCTGAACTCAATTGGTTTGTTCGTCTCAAGATTGTTCAAGGAATTGCCAAGGGATTGGGCTATCTTCATACAAAACTTGCTTCCTCTCCCTTGCCTCATGGCAATCTCAAATCAAGCAATGTCTTTCTTAGCAATGATAACGAGCCGTTGCTTTCAGAATTTGGACTTGGTCCCCTGATCAGCCCTCCAATGTTGGCTCAAGCATTGTTTGGGTATAAAGCCCCAGAAGCAGCGCAATATGGTGTATCACCTATGTGCGACGTGTACTGTCTAGGGATCATCGTACTTGAAATCCTTACAGGAAAATTTCCTTCTCAGTATCTCAACAAGGCCAAGGGAGGGACTGATGTAGTCCAATGGGTGGAATCAGCAGTTTCCAATGGCAGAGAAACTGATTTGCTTGATCCTGAAATTGCAAGCTCAACAAATTCACTTGGTCAGATGAGGCAGCTCTTGGGTATTGGGGCTGCTTGTGTTAAAAGAAATCCTCAGCAACGGTTAGACATCACAGATGCTATTCAAATGATACAGGGCATAAAATTGGAAGACAGTAACCATGAGGGCAGGACAATGCAATTTTTACCATCACTTCGAGATGGTTATGCAGATGCACCACAGACCAGCGTGTCTGATATTCAAGAAGTTGATGGGGAGAGCCCTTGGAAGAGACATGGATCAGGTAGCTTTATGGATGGAACTAAACACCTGAGTCGTGATCATTTTTCTTTTCCGGCTCCTATTTAGATACTCTTCAGCAATGACACATCAAATTCTACTTAAATGAACTCTTCAAAAGAAGGGAAATTAGGTCCAATCCAACTTAGGACAGTGAGTTTCAGTAGCATCTGCAATGATGACTGGACAACATTTTCGAGGTTTCGGCACAACAAGAAAATGTGAATGTGGAGTTACAATGCACATGCACTAGACTTGTAACTTAATCACATAGTGTTAGAACCTTTTCCCTTTTCCCTACTTTGTTTTTCTGGCCAGAGAGTTTTTCTTCGAACTTTCAAACTTGCTCCTAGATTTTTGTGATCAGGCTGTGCATTTTTCTAGTAGTGCTTCACTTCAAGAAACTAATTTTAATAGCTTGTAGACCAAGCATGATCATTTCAGTTTCTAAGAATTCTGCAACATACAAGTTTCAATTACAAGCCCCTACTCTGTGCAACCTGTGCATCAGGATTAATTTTGCATATCAGAAACATCACAGAAGCGGAAAGGGGAAGCTTTCATCACCTAAAATAGCTTAACAATTTGTTCAACTTCTATGTACACAATGAGGTGGAGCTTCCATTAAGTTAATGCTTCCAGACTTCTGCATTGACAAACACTAACAAAAAGCCTTTATGACTACTGCTCCAGCATATTGACCAATCTTGGTTTCCTTTGTAAATCTGAGTGTTCATTTCAGCTTCGACAAAACATTTCTCGAAGCTTATACTCTCCCCTTTTCTTCTTGTTTCCTTGGTAGATGGAGCTGAAGCAAGTGTCTTCACCTCGATGTTGCTGAAATGATTAACCAAATCAGCTGGCTCCTCAGATCAAGGTGAAGTCATATAAAGCCAAGACATTGTTAATTTCTGAGGGAATTAAGCAATAAAGACCCCATCGGGACTCCCCAACCAGAAATATTTTTTTGTTAAATCATTGATTAAGGCCGAATTAATCATGCATTTTGAGATGCACCTCGAGAATCCCATTGAGACTCCCAAGTTACAACTCATATACAGATTAAAAACACATGTTAGTCAACCCTTCTGTACCTCACAGATAGCTCACCACAGCTGGAGAAATCAGCAGCATGAACATTAAAAAATGATTCAAATTGATAGGGTTCTAATCTGGCACACAGCAGTAGCTAGCCCACCTTTTGCACTGACAATGACGGCATGCAAAATCCCGTAGCTTTCCATGCCATAACATCACATCTTTACTTATCCACAGCCCTCATGCATTACACAGTGAGCCTGGACAGCATGGTATAGGCATATATGATTTCAGGGGGGCCTGTGCTTGAGCTCCTGGAATTGGCTGGCCAGCAGCAGCAACTTTACCATGCCATGCCATATATAATTAGCAAAACCAAGACCTTGAGTTTCTCCTTTTTTATAAGTGACCCTGCAGCAGTGCCACTCGTGCACCTAATTATTTAGTAATAATTAATAATCATTTATTAACGTCGTTGATTAATAATAATTTATTAGCAAGCACTTGAAACCATATTTGCAGAATCAGAAAATTCATTAAAAGAGAGAGAGAGAGAATGTACTGTTATTACTGCCTGTCATCAGCACTTTGCTCTATACATCTTCTATTGTTTTGATTTAATTTGTTTTATTTAAATCATAAACGTAAGTGCGAGCATGAACGCACGTGAATGTCGGCCTATTTTGGCAGTAGATTAATTGACTTAATTAATTCTTTATAATTTAATTTCATAAATTAATTATTCTAAGTCTGTTCTGTGGCTGAAAGCATATGCTAATTATTTGCCTTTCATAGTACTTGAGAGAGTAAGGCAGAGCCAGCACAGTAAGCTCTTGTTTCTCTGCAAAACAGCTGTGCTCACTATTTCTCATTCATGTTGATTTGGTTTTTGTCTTTTATGATATGATTATTGATTAGCCATTTAATCACAATAATATCATATAAAAAATTAAAAGATAACGGACGGTTGCTTTGCGTTGGGCCCAAGCACACAAGCTTGATACCCAACTTGATCGAGTTTCTTTATATATATAATTTTTTTATGCATGTGTATTTTTTCATTATTTATTATTTTATTAAAATACTTTCCTCTCATAATTAATGATTATTTCATGAGTTATTTTATAAATTTATTAATTAAATTAAATGCCCTATCTTCTTTCGATTATTGACATTTTTTAAATAAATAATTAATTGATGATTTATTTTTATTGGTTAAAATCAAATATAAATCATATGATATATTTAAACTCGAATACAAAATATATACATGATGTTGAATACATAATAAATAAATAAATATTCACAATTAATATGGATTGATTTTAATCTCATTTACTTAAATTTATTTAGTAATTAAAATATTTAAATAAATTTTATAGACTAAGCGTTTGTTTGAGATTATGATAGCGGTGATAGTTCAAAGCGGTTTTTGTTTACAAATGAATTAAAATAATTTTTTTTATTTTTTAAAAATTATTTTTGATATATTACATCAAAACAATTTGAAAATATAAAAACATTATTTTAAATAAAAAATTTTAAATTTAAAAAAAATGTAATTTTGATCACCAATCCAAAAATACCCTATCCTATCCATAATGAGCACGCCGGCATTGCAGAGTACAATTCCCAATCAATGTGTTGCCGAGGAGAAATAAATAAGGGCCCGTCTAGGTTATTATGAGATTGAGATCATGGAATTCGCACCCAAAACTGATGATGTTCAAGGAGCCCACTCAAATCATTTCGTGTGAGCATGGGCTTTGACTTCCCATTTAACTTTCTAGACATGTCATATATTAATGCATGAAAAAAAAAAAAAGTTTGGAAGTGTGATTTAATTATTTTTTTTACTTTTAATTTTTTTTAAATTATTTTTATATGATGATATCATAAAAAATATTATCTTGATATATTTAAAAATAAATATATTTTTTTAAAAAATAATTTCTACTGTTATAAGCCGCGCTTAACTAGGTAATTAAATCACTTTTTTCATAATAAAACTTTAAAATTATTTTTTTAAAATTTATAAATGTGGTAGAGATTATTTTATAAAATATTTTTTGATTGAAAATATATCAAAAAATATTTTAAAAAAATATTTTTGACATCAACACATCAAACAATCTAAAAATACAAAAAAATAATAATTTAAAGCTAAAAATAAAATAATTTTTTTAAAAATAGTGTTAGAACACCACATTCATATAAATATCCTAAAATAAAAAATTATATAATAAAATATTGAGACTGTTATTGTTTAATCTTGGAGGATTTTTGCTACTCGGACGGAGGAAATGTATCGAACTCAACTTTGAATGAATAGATATGATTATTTTTAATTTTTTGAGTTTAAATCTTAAAATTAATAGTCAAGGAAATTTATTCTCTTGAACATGCTAGATTGATTGATATAGGAATGAGTTATTAAAATTCTCGAGGAGGAAAACTCAATTTCTATTAATAATTACATTAGTTTATTTTTCTAAAATCACCATTATATAAAATTATTTAAGAGAAAAATTACTCACCCGGAACAAAAACTAGAAATTATGTAAAGCAGCACTAGCAATAGTGTGGCTAAAATGATTTTACTAGAAAAAAAATCAAATCATAATTCACGGTACACCATGATGTATCAATATTTTTATAAGTATTTGTATAATTTTATAAGTATTTTTAGAGAGAGAGAGAGAGAGAGAGATTAGCCGGTTTGGGCGAGATCGCCGGTATATTCTAAAGAGATTCCGGCAGGCCAGGATGAATAGAGAAGGTTTTTTAAAGAAAGAATTATACTACGTAGTTGGATTTTCTTTTCTTTGAATTCAACACTCAATCAAACGTTTCAGTTTCGGACAAAAATCCCCACAGTTGCCCTTACTTAAACCAGTCCTCACCACTCCCAAAGGCCAAAACTATACTCTACTCCACACATACACATACACATACACATACATGCTAACACTAAACACCAATAACCATCCGTCTATAATATACAGTTCCTCCTGCAAATATACCCCCACCACCATCTCCTCCAATAAAAACCACCACCATCTCTTTTTCAAGATTCCAAAGCCAATTCCTCCTCCTTTCAAGATTTTAGGTTAAAAGGGAAGCATTTTTCTGCTATATACAAAAGCGAAAACCCAGAAAAAAGAAAAGAAAAGAAAAGAAAAGAGAACACATTTCTTTTAACTTCGTATATTTATTGAGATAAATATAACACCCTTTGCCTTTTCAAGATTAAAATTTGGTTCTTGGTTTCTTGTAGAGAGTCAATCATGGAACCACCAGAAAATTACAGCACAAGTACTTCTTTTGCAGAGCCTTTTGAAGATGCCCAGAAGATAATTCTGAGGTGGGACTCAACAGCATCAGAAGAAGCAAGAGAAAGAATGATCTTTGGTGGAGATCGTCAAGAAGTGGATCTATACTTACAAGCTGTTGATGAAATCCAAAGGTCTATGTCATCGACTTCAATATCACCTCCTTCATCCCATCATCATGATCAAGATAGTAATAGTAACAAAGTCAACTCTGCTATACAGATCGCCATGGCTAGACTTGAAGATGAGTTCCGCAATATCCTTATTAACCATACAAGCCCTGTTGAAGTAGACTCTCTTTTCATTCTTGATCATGCTCCTGCTCCTGCTTCTTCTTTGAACCACAATACTAGTTCGGTAGGAAGCAGCAATGAATTTGACCAGGAGGAAGTTGGTGGTGGTGGTGGTGATCATGTTGATGCTTTAGATCCTATACAGCGTGCAGATTCGAGTAATAGTAGTGCTAGTTATCGATCTACGAGTAGTATTCGTGAGATCGATTTGATTCCTCAAGAAGCTGTAGCAGACCTTCAGTCCATTGCTAAACGGATGATCTCTGCGGGGTACTTGAGGGAGTGTATTCAGGTTTATGGGAGTGTGAGGAAATCAGCTGTGGATGCGAGTTTTCGGAGACTTGGGATTGAGAAGTTGAGTATTGGGGATATTCAGAGACTAGAATGGGAGGCTTTGGAGACCAAGATCAGGAGGTGGATTAGGGCGGCCAAGGTTTGTGTTAGGATATTGTTTGCTAGTGAGAAGAAGCTTTGTGAGGAGATTTTTTATGGGATTGGTACTGCTATCGACGATGCTTGTTTTATGGAGACTGTCAAGGGTCCAGCCATTCAATTGTTTAATTTTGCTGAGGCAATTAGTATTAGCAGGAGATCTCCTGAGAAAATGTTCAAGATTTTGGACTTACACGATGCTTTGATGGACTTGTTGCCTGATATTGAGGTTGTTTTTGAATCAAAATCTGCTGATTCCATTCGAGTCCAGGCTGCTGAGATTTTGTCAAGATTGGCTGAGGCTGCTAGGGGGATTTTATCTGAGTTTGAGAGTGCTGTTTTGCGTGAGCCTTCGAGGGTTCCGGTGCCTGGAGGGACAATTCATCCATTGACAAGGTATGTGATGAATTACATCAGTTTGATTTCGGATTATAAGCAGACCTTGATTGAGCTTATTATGTCAAAACCATCAACCGGGTCAAGATATTCGGGTGATCCAACTACACCTGATATGGAATTTGCTGAACTAGAGGGGAAAACCCCTTTAGCCCTTCATTTGATTTGGATTATTGTGATTTTGCAATTCAATTTGGAGGGCAAGTCCAAGCACTACAAGGATGCATCGTTGGCCCATCTGTTTATAATGAACAATGTTCACTATATTGTTCAGAAGATTAAAGGGTCACCAGAATTGAGAGAAATGATTGGAGATGATTACTTGAGAAAGCTAACAGGAAAATTCAGGCAGGCGGCAACTAGTCACCAGAGAGCAACCTGGGTGAGTGTTTTGTATTGCTTGAGGGATGAGGGGTTACATGTAAGTGGGAGTTTCTCTTCTGGTGTCTCAAAGAGTGCTTTGAGAGAGAGGTTTAAGACCTTCAATGCTATGTTTGAGGAGGTTCACAGGACTCAAGCAACATGGTTGATTCCGGATTCTCAGCTTCGGGAGGAGCTTCGAATTTCTATATCTGAGAAGTTGATCCCAGCTTATAGGTCATTTCTTGGACGGTTCAGGAGTCACATAGAGAGTGGAAAGCATCCGGAAAATTATATCAAGTATTCAGTGGAGGATTTAGAGAGTGCTGTCTTGGATTTCTTCGAGGGTTATCCTGTATCTCAGCACCTGAGGAGGAGATCTCAGTGAAGGAATGGATAAGTTTTGCCGATTTAGAAACTAGGACACATTCTTTGAATTTTTTGTGAAGTGTTTGGGTGATGTGGTGCTGGTTAATAGGGGGCTGCCCTGTGCACTCTAGTTCTTTTATGTATCATCAGTTAATTTTCCGTGGATCAGAACAAGTAGAGTTCTTTGGGAAGATTTGGTGCAGCTCTCTCTTGAATAGCCAGGTCTCTCAACCTGAATGCTTCCACACTGTAAGCATATTGTTTGTTTGGGCACCACATTCTAGATTTTGTTCCACTTGTTCATATGGGAATTGTTGTATGTGTGATTTTCTTACTATATATTATATGAAGAATCAGTTTTCTTTTCCTAGCATTAAAATTCTCCCGGACTAATCTATTTGTGACCCGAGTTAAATGCATTTGGAAATGAAACTGAACAAGCTTTGATGATACGGGAAAGGTAGTAAAGGTTGGTTTAAATATGTGTAGGTAGTCGGTGTTTTTTCCATTGATCAAAGGAAATATGAATGTTAGTTATTGGAAATGACAACTGAAGTAACTAAACCTGCATTTATTGAGGATGAATCTGCATAAGGTTTCTTTTCTAACTCCTATTGAAAATCTACAGAAATGACGCATGGCTATGGTGCTTGTGACCATCACTCAACTAAGCTGTTGCATTAGAACTTTTACAATTAGATAACGCAGCTAATTCTTGCCCACTGAAACCAATTTTGTCACTTGATGATTGTCCCTTTGTTTAATTTCTGTTTACCATTGATTTCATGAAGGTTGATGCCAGATACATTTCAAGGTTGAGATCCGTCACAGACAGAAAGTCCTGCAAGATATGACAAAAACGGGGACCTTTTTGTGCTTGAATAAATTTGGAAGCGTTTCATGTCATTTTGTTTCTTTAACAACGTAATCTCCAGCTGGCATTAGTGTAACTTTGACAATTTGTGGATTCAACTTTCGATTTGGTTTGGATACATAAAGAATTCCTACTAGATACGTTTTTCTAATTCATTCGATCTCGGCTAATAGTTTTGTCTCTGCTTGTTTTGCTTGAATTTAGTGACGCAGTACATCAGATATACAGTGTGTTTTTTACACTTTTAGATTGCTGGATGTTTCATGGTAACTGATTTCAAATTGAAGCTCATAGCAGCTTGCAAATGAGGTTTACCAACAAGGCTAGACTATCTCCTTCTGGAAAGAGGTTTGGCTACCCGATTTTTGAATGGTTTCCATTAGTTTTATCATGTTTGCAAAGAAACTCGTCACCCTTCAATCTAGGACAAATCCATCATCAACGCAGATTGATGGCTTCTTGTTTGATAATGAAATGAACTGGAAACTGAATTCTCCTAATTGTCTTTACTCTTTACCTCCCTTCATTAGATCACCAAAAGTGTACGGATTAGAGACAACACAGAAAAAACAGGATAGGGAACAGGTCTTATCTGGTGACGTTATTTGTATGAATCTAGATCCAAACTAAACTAGCAGGGCTATTATTGCCTTTGTTCAGTAATCAGGACCCGTGTCCTCTAGGGTAGTGGACTACAGGCCAACTCTTTCTTTAAGCAGGCAGAATAGTCGAACCATCTGGGGTGTCCCTATGATGTGCTGTAAATTTGAGGCATAGATGACTTAACAATGAGTGATTTAGACCAGAACAGTCTTGAATTGAAGTGACAGAGACTCGGTTGTATCACAACAGATTTTTTTTTTAATTTTTTTCCTAAAACAGAATTGAATGGAGAGACGATATATGTAGTTAATGAAACTATTTTGGAACTGAAATTATGTCTTGTTACAATTATAAAAAGAAATAGTTTTACATTTTATGCAAAGATTGAATAGTTTTTGCCTGTTAATGCTGTTCTAGGAGCATTTCTTGTTGTTCCATTAGCTGTTAATCAAAAGAGATAGGAAAGTTCTGGTAGAGAAGTTTTTGTCATTTTCTCTCTTCTAAGAATGCCGAATTCTTCTTCTTGTTCATGTCCTCTCTTAATGCTAATAGATTTACTTACATCTACGAAAGAGACAAAAAACATAAGACATTTCCGAAAATAGTCAAATGAAACTAATCACAAGAGGATATTTGCGACAACCGAATAGCTAAAAGTTAGAAAATTAAGGCAAGTAGAAGGGGAGAATCAATCAACTGCTAAAATAGTAGAGATTATAAAGCAACATGCAAGCAAGTCAACAGTCATTTTCTTTCTGGTCTAAATTTGCATCAGCCAAATCCCCCACTCTAGCAACATCCTTTGGATGCTTACTAGCTAAGAAATTTGTCGGTCAAATCCACTTCTTCAAGCATTTGTAGGGGACCGAAAACAAATTAAGCAGAAATTTTCCCTTGGCATTCTTATTAACAAGTGACAACTCCAACATGGTCCTTTAAGTAAAAATACAGAAGTTCTCATATCACTTTTTTTCATATAGTTACCATTCCCCGCATGCGTAAACATGGCTAGAGAACTACAATCCAATAAGGTATCAAAACTTAACAAAAATATGCTCCATCGTTTCCTCTATAACCAATAATGCACATTCAAGGATTACTGTAACAAGTACACAGAAATCTTATCTAAAAAAACGTACATAGAAATACCACGAGCAAAAATGATAAACAAGAACTGAAGAAAAAGCCATCCTATTGCAATCCCAAAGTAGACTTTTGCCTTGTATAATTTTGCTCCTGCAGTAATTCTCGATGCATATTTAGGGAGTGATAGATACAACAATAACAGATGGTTGCACCTGCTTTAGAGCGATGATTGCACACCTGCTTTAGAGCTTCGTAATTGAGATTTGCATTACTCTCTCTTATCTTCTTCCGAATCACTATTTGATGCTCCATTGCTGGCTTGCACTGGTCTAGGTTCCAGTGCACTTCGACCATCCTTAGAAGGTATTGTGGATGGTTTAATGAGTGTTAAAGTACCATCATCCCTATCGAACTCATCACTTGCATCATCTGAGTAAGCGTATCTGTCAAGAAATCAAGAAATGATCAAGGAGAAGACAGTAACAAAATTAAGGTAAAGTCGATGCCCCAACCCAAGAAGATGATCTTTCTGTCAAGAAATCAAGAAACGATCAAGAAGACAGTAACAAAATTAAGGGAGTGCTTAATAACTGAAAGACAGAACAAGATGAATACAAGTGCACAAGCATGTTGGATGGGTATTCTCTTTAGGTGAAAATAATGGTACGACAGTATTAAGCTATGTATTTATAAAGTAAATATCTTTAGTGCCGATCCAAGCAAACTGCAAATTCATCATTAAGTTCCTGTTGTCCCTAAAATGGTGACAGTTCATAAAGTTGATTGAAAGCACTTTTCATACCCTGTCGTCGCTTAACCACATCTTACTTAAGGTGTGTTCCCAAAAATTTTGATTTTTTTTTTTGCTTAAAATGAATTTTTTTTTTAATGTTTTTAGATCATTTTGATATGCTGATGTTAAAAATGATTTTAAAAAAACAAAAAAACTTCATTTTGATGCATTTCTAAGCGAAAAGCACTTTGAACCACCACCACTACCATAATCCCAAACAAGCCCTAACACACCAGGTTAATACGTAAGCGAAGCACCAACCTCTTATAGACCATTGCTGGGGCCTATTAAATATTGACATTTCTTGGAGGTTGAAAGAGATTTAACAATGACATTATGGTATAAAAAGGGGAAGGTCTAGCAAACAAACTATGCCTTACCGCATTGAGTTCTGAGAGGGAGCCCAAAGAGCACAGATGACACATAGGAGAGAGAAGGAAAGGACTCGCCAGAAAGCTGGGATGACCCACGCGTTCTGCCAGCGCTCATTGTAAACATCGTTTGCTTTGAAATACAACTGCAAGTAGAAAACTACAGAATTTAGTGACAACGGAATTCCATGAATGAAGTTGGATCAGTAAAACATTGCACAAACAGTTCTCTTTTTTTCATCAGTTTTGATAAAAGTACCAAATTTGTACAATACAGTTAATTTGAAACTGTCTGTTTTATTCACAATTTAAGCCATCCCATCCTAGATTTTATCTGTTATAACCTGTCCCAGAGCTTTGTAAAACTCAAATACCTTACAAAATCATTGAAGTCAGAATGCAAGAAACATAGTTTTATATTTAATAAGAAATCGCTATTTTATATATATATGAAAGAAATTGGAATTTTCTTTTAGTTCTATTCCAAATTCTGTAGTCCTAGAAGCTAAGCAATTAGCTTACAGTAAAACATTGCAAGTAGTTAGAAAAACGTCCGTGAATTATTTATGCTTTTACAGTAAATTTTTGTTAAATCATTGTCCAGTGACGAGGAAACTTAATGCTAACATAGTCCGAAATTATTATATATTACCTCATAGCATATCCAACCCACTGACACAATAATGCTAATATAGTCCGAAATTATTGTATATTACCTCATAGCATATCCAACCCACTGACACAATAACTGCTACAGCAAGAGCATTACTGAATTTCCGGTATATATCCAGCTTGACCATCATCCTTTTAGCCTGTGACATCAAATGAGGAAGGAAATGTTATTATTCAAGTTCACTTCTATTGCATTTGAACACGTACACATGTAGTATCAGAAACTCTGATGTAATGCATGTTACGTGATTGATAATCCAGATACTCTGCTTCTGATTGATTTTATAGATTACCAAATCGTCTGATAAAAAGGGTATCAAGAGTAGTTCTAATCAACATGTAAAACAATTAACTAACACCATATGAAGTCCATAAGTTAAAAGAATGGAATTCTATGTTTTCTGCATCAAATAGTAGCTTTAATAGTCATGCGTAAAATAGTAATCCATCCTATCCAGTATCCATTACAAGCTAAGAAGAAGAAAAAAGCATTGCTGTGAATAAACATTATTCAGAATGTCAAACCAAGTACCTGAAGCTTATTTAAAGTCGCAGAAAGAGACCTAAATATCCAAATAATGATGAAAGCATCCAACATTGACACAGGAAGCACCAAAAAAAGTCTGGCCCTCCCAGAAAGGTCACTGACAGTGCCAACATTTTCTACCAATTCAAGCACTTCCGATGCCACAAAAAAGGTCACTCCAACCAGTATCACCTTTGATGTAAGACCACCTAAGGTAGGTCTCACAACACCATAGCCCATTGAAACCATCAGAATGACAAGGCGTGCTACAGTAAGTTTAATAGTACCAAAAGTAACTGCCCATAAAGTGATACCAGTTGGCCTAATTCCAGTCTCGTTGAATTCAGCATAGTCAAAATACCAGAAAGCCATCTCAAACATGCCCAGCGTTATCACCAATGTTATGCAATTTTGCAACGGAAAAACTTCTCGCCAGAATCTTGCATACTGAGAGAACCAGAATAATCCGAGTATAACAAAAGCAAGGGACATGAACCCATAAAATCTCATTAAAGGTGCCATTCTACCAGGTAAATAGCCACTGGGATTTTTCCATATAGTTTTCCCCTCTACAACTACCTCTTTAAGATTAGGATCACAATGCATGAAATACAAATTATACATCCCAGTACTGGATATCTGTATTGATTTTGATGGGAATGTCGCAACTAGCTCGTCTACGTTGAATGAGACACCAAAGACTTGAGGCCAGCTGGGATCTTTTGTTGAAGGACGATGAATGATTTCTCCTTCTGAACACACACCCAACTTTGCAAGATCAGCTGTGCAGCAGACAGCTCTTTGACCACCATAGGCTGAACCACCAACTAACTCTCGATCCTCTACCTCAAAAACAATAGCTTGTACCAACCCCGAACTAAAGTTAGAAAATTCCCGAGTTCTCCGGAATGTAATCTTTTCAAAACTGGTGACAAATGACCACATAAAATTAGTCAGTGGCAATAAATGATACTGAGAATATAAAGCACGATGCTGTATTTGAAACAATATAACAACCCAGGCTATACATTTAAAGTTGTATGATAATGAGACGAATTTTGATGATGAATTCCAAAAATAACATAGAAATACAAGGTCCTGAACAAACCCTAATTCAACCAGGTACCAGATGCCCAGGTTAGGAATTTAAACTACTAAGCTCAAAAAGTAGCAAACCCATTTTAACTATTTGCGACCCTGTGTGTAATAGAATCTCAATATTTAGCTTCGGAGGATAATTCTCTATGCTATGTTAGAATTGATAAAGTTTACAATCTGTTCTCAATATATGCTTACATGATTTAAGACCACATTGAACCCTAATTCATCTTGAAAACCAATTAATTCTTGTGAAGTGCATTATCTACTCCAATTCTAAAACTTGACCCACAATGGCGTACATTTAGTAGATTGCTGATGACAAAAATAAACTTTGGCATCTTCTCAGCAAAAACCTATCTTTGTTCTCATTTCTACATCACATGTGTAAGCATAACTATTTAACTCCAAGAAGCAAGAGACCTTATCATAATTACACTTAACACACACTTAGATATACAAGGTAAGTATGCTGATTGTGGAGAAATGAATAAGAATTACCGTATATAAGAGTCCCCATTAGCAGGAAGGACACTATTCTCATTGTGATTTCCAGAGTAAATCCCCTCACTGCCACCATGAACAACAAAGGCATTACCTTTGCCCACAAATCTCTCTCCTTTATATTCATGAACTGAACCTTCAACAATCAAGCTCATAAACAACCAAACACACAACAATATTGATCTATGAACCCTAAACATTCTTCCAGAGAAAGACAGAAAATGAGATTGCGAGTGTGTCTTGGTGTTTCTGGATCTGCAAGTTAAGATCTTGCTGTTTAGTTGCTAAAAAAGACAAGGTGTCGATGTAGTAAAGTGAAGTGTAGGCTTTAACAGTGAGAGACGATACTTGCTTTGATTAGTAACTCTTGGGATTGGAGAAATGATACTCTATTACCATTACACATGTACCAGTTTCTTTGATTATTACTTATAAATAATGAGAGTCTTGGAGCCATCAGATGTTTAGGCTCCTGGTGGTTGAGATTATGTGTATGGTTGTGATCTTGTTTGGCACCATTCGTTCTGTATATATTGTTGTATGGGAAAGAGACAAGGTGTCGGTTTCTGGCTGTATGTTACTGTCTTTTTCTTGAGGAAAACGAATAGAAAGTGATGGAAATCTTTTTCAGACAAATGGTTTGAGGCAACATACGTTTCCTAACATTAGATTATGTATATATATTGGTACGCTGTCAGACGCCATTGATTCATGTCAAGAGATCTTTCAGTCCATGCAATGTAAAGGAATCTGGGCACCACACAAGTCGTCGAAAGTTGAGTGAGTTTTCCTTTGCCAGTAGATCTTTAATGTAAAGTTGTTGTTACCACTACCACCCTACTTTTGGATCAGCCAAAAAGGCTTTCCATCATTTACTTTTGAGTATCTTTTGTTTCGGTGTGATTATTTTTGAATGCTTAAGTTAGTTCCTTGCTTTTTTTCAGTTTTTGATCTCGTGGTGGTTGTTGTAATTTTCACTACAGTGGAGTACCTAGGATGTCAGCATATTTTTCATATTTTTTCGTAGCGACTTTACACTATATATAAAAAAAAAAATTATAATGTTAGATCTCCAAAAATCTATAAATATAACAATGAAATCAAAAAAAAAAAAATCAAAGATAAAATAGTGAGTTGACCCATGACTCGAGTAACCCAAAACTTAGAACAAGTCGAGTTTCAAAAGAAATTTAAAGAGAATTGATCCATTGCGAAATGATAAAAAATACGAGTTGACTCATGATCTAATCAACCTGTGACAACCCTAGTTAAGATTGGGTAAAAAATCATTGACTATTTTACTTTATTTTTTTTCAACATGATGTTATCCTTTTTTTTTATATTTGTCTTGAGTTAACTCAAATTAAATTATCTAACACATGACTGGTACTTGTCCCAGATCGACTTCCAGAAAATAAAAGGAAAACCTAAAATTTTGAATTAAATGGCAAGATCGAAAAGAGAAACAAAATTAAAAATAAATCCAAATAAAAAATAAAAAAAATAAAAGAATGAGGAACCAAACTTGATGAAATTAAAAAATCAAGATTATGAGTCCAATGACAAAATTAAAAACAAATTAAAATTTGATAAAAGAGCTGAGAATCAAACTTAGAAATCAAAACATTAAGGGTCAAATATGAAATGTCATAAAATAACAATACAAATTATTTTTTTAATGGCCAACACAAAGTTCAATGTGGAGGGGAGAGAGAAGAGGGAAAGAAAAGGAAGGGGTGGTAGGAGCCAAACTGTCCTTCAAAACACCAAGTGCGTGCACCCCTCATGGAAGGAGGAGTCGTGTTACTTCAAACATCATGGCAGAAGCTGATGTTCTTCCACTAGACGGTGGCTCATGCGCCGCTCAAAAAGCTTGAAGTCATCCCACACGCTAGCACGTGCGTAGCACGTGACATCAATATTTTCTTTAAATATTTTTAAAAAATAGAGAAAGATTGAATCGCCCCTAACCTAACATAATAATAGCAACAAAAAAAACTATAGACAATGACAAAAAACCCCTTAATGCAAAACTTAGAAAATTTGATTTTAGGATTAATTTAGTAATTCTAGTATTTAAAAAATGTAAAGAAATGAGAAAATCCCTTAAAAAAATTAAATGGAAATAACTTTCAAAGGCAATTAAGTAATTTAATTGTACAATTAAGATATGATATTACGATAATGATCATCATGAATTTGACAATAACATTTGAACCCTTATGAAATTACTAAACTATCCTCGTAGCAGCTATGTTGCCCAGGGGTAAAATAATGATTTCACTGTGAAAAACACACAATGAAACACTAAGCTCTTTTAGCTTTATACTAGCATATTCACTCGTGCTCCGCTGCGGGTCGGACTATTCTTTTCTAAAAGTCAAAAATAAATGTTAAAAGTGGAGAATTATTTTGCAGTATCATTTAATCGAATGATCTTGAAACTTGCGAACTTGGTTCTTTGCCTAGCTCGAGTCTCAAATTAAACCATACGAGAGCTGATCCAAAGTGAATTATTCAATTTAATAAGCCCAAAGACAACTTGAATGACTGATAAAAATATGACATAACTTTTAAAAAACCTTAAGATGACATTTTTTTAATATAAAACAATACCAGATTGAATCAACCTCGGTTACCCTACGACCTAAGTCATAAACTTCAATAAGTTTAATAACTTTTTTGTTTTTGTAAATTAATTTTATTTAATTTTATGATAAAATTAGATGCTTGTAAAATTGAGCACTAACCCTAAAAAATATGTTTATTTGAGATCGTTATAACTCTATATAAATTTTTTTAAAAAATAAACCATGAATTTCATTTCCCAACCAATCCACTATTGAAGAAGAGTGAAATAAAGAGAAAAAAACAATTAAAAAAATAAATGAACAAAAACTAAAAAAAAAAAAACATGAGACTTAATGGGTAAACATGCTAAACATGTGAATCGGATAACTCAGGTCAACATGTCAAACTCGCAAAACAGGTAATGAATTCTATTGGGATTAATAACTTGTTTTTGTTCTTCTAAAATATTGTTTATTTAACTAATATGATAACAAAAATAAACGATTGCAAAATTAAGTGTCAAACCAATACTGAGATTTTTTTAAAAGATTATGATAATCTCATAAAAAAACAAATTATGTAACTCAATTCTCAATTAGCCTAATATCGAATGATGAAATTGAAAAAAAATATTTTTTTAAAAATTAAACTCGACAAACCTGTCAACAGGCCTATGGACTTTTTAAAATTTAATAAAATGTTTTTTTAAACTATATGATAAAAAAAACAATTACATAATCGAGTTCAATTAGAAAAAAGAAAAAAAATACCCCAATAAACCCGTGAATCAAGGTTACCTCGTCAAACTCACAAACCGGGTCATTGACTCCATAAAATTTAATAACCTAGTTTTTTTTAAAAATATTTTTTATTTAACTAATTTTTTTTAAATAAATTATACTGTGATATTAGAATATTTTTCTGATATCAACCCGATACCTTTAAATCTTTATAAACACATCATATAAAGACTAAATTAAAAAAAATATATTAATAGCCAAAAGGCCAAAAAAGGGTTAAAATACAAAAAAAAAATATTATTGTAACTGACATGAGGAAACATTGTTTTTATTTAACTACAATTTTTTTTAAAAATAAATCATTCCATAAAGTTAAAATATTTTTCTAATATCAACCCGACCTGATATTAGAATATTTTTTTTGATACCACTTTAATTATATAAAAAAATTAAAATAAATTATCAATTCTAAACCCCTATAAACACATCATATATATATATATATATATATATATATATATATATAAAGACTAAATTAAAAGAATTAATAACAAAAAAAGGATTAAAATGCTATAATAACAATAATAGTAAAAACAAAAAAGACCTCTTCCTGCGTAGGAATTCCATTACCTTAGGTACGATTTTGGGCCATAATTCCAACTTGTACTTTAATTTTGGTAGATAAACTTATTAGCACTTCAATCTTTCTAAAGAAGAAGAAAGCAGTCTTGAAACAAGTTTCTTGACACCCCCCGCCCCCAACAAGCGAAAATTGTATATAAGACCTCCTCCTGCATAGGTCCAGGTCCATACAGTCCATCCAAACAAGAAACGACACAACGACGGTGAGAGATATGACTTCAAATATCTATTTTAGAGGTGCTCTTGTAATTTTTCTGGATGCAGGGTTATAACTGAAAAATCCATTTACAATTTTGGTTGCCAATGGTATCAGTGAACTGCTAACCTTAACTTGAGCATAAAATAACCTTGATAACAAGCACTGAATAAATTTCTCACACATTCTTTGCAAAATGTTACAGAAACTACGAGAAAATAACATCCAACCTAATCATATCTCCTAAACCTCTGCCCGCTAAAATATGCGCAGATCACAACCTGGATGTAAGAGATGCACTAGTCCAAATCAAGGAACTCCATTCTTTTCCTCATTGTACCTTTTAGATCTGTTGCCTCCCTTTCTGCTTTCTGCGCCTGCAAAAATTAAAAGTTTAAAATTATTACAGTAAAGATGAAAGGCAGCTGATATATACGCATCTTTCCTGTGCAGAATGAGAGACTCCTAAGAAAAAACATTCGTGAGAACAACTGAAGGAAGTTCTGACATCTCTTTGTTAGTTTAGCAACAGCAGCAGGTTCTTTGACACACAAATAGTGGCTACCTTCCCATGTAACTGCTTATTTGCTTACATGGTCATTTTACCCTAAAAAATATTACCATTACGCTTCAAAGGAAAATGCAGTGTGTTATTTAGTGCAGCAGCAAGAAGTTTAACTCCTCGTAGTAAATAATGAATGAAGTTCCATTGGCAGGGTGTAACCCTAACTGGAGAATGAACAGCAGAGCTAAAATTGTGTTCAATTACGAAGGGAACCATAAACACAATTTATGTCATACCTCATTTCTCAGGAACTTGACTAAAATGATGGTGGCAGAAAAAAGTCAAAAAGTTCAGTCAATGATTAGAAAATAACACTATCAAGCCATTTAAAATGACAAAATGCTTATTATTAGCTTATTCAAGGTCAAAACCACGTGTGCACACATTCGTGCACATACAAAGCCATCTTCTTATGTCCACCTTCAGCGAAATGCTGTGTCAAAAAACCTTGCCTAAAATGTCAAAACTCACCACAAAACTGGCATCCAAATTTACCAATTATATGATGAACAGCTTTTTGTAGATTTTTTACTAGGAAACAATGGAAGGGTGGGAGTTACTTGGACCTCGGGTGATCTTTCAGTCTTTGGAATTAACTTCTTAACAAAAACACATTATTGAGGAAAACTTACCCTTCTAATCTCTGCTTCTGAAACACGAGTCATATGTGGTGGAAGCTCCTCCCTCTCCAAATCCTAGCAAAGCAAAAGGAAAATGTTAGAAGAATACAACAAAGTATGCACCAAACAATATATTGTCAGCAATCAAAGAAATCAATCACATCATACCAGCTCTCCAATTAAGACAACATTCTCCCCACGAATCACATATAGACCCAAGTGGATGTCGCAATAAAGGTCACCAACAATAACTCTTTCACATGCACCTTCAAGGACAGCATTGGCTGCACATGACCAAAAATTTTGTTTTCAGATATCACAAATCATACAGTAGCAAGTAGAACTACAAACAATGAGAAGGAAGAAAATTTACCAAATTGATCAAAAGAACGAAGTAATCCCATGAGCTTTCGGCCATCTCGTAGGAGCACAAGAAGCTTCTCTGAAGCATGAACAAAGCATGAGACACCAATCAAATAAGAACAAAGGAAAAGTAATCCACAGTCCAAAACACATCAATTAATCCATTTGTATCTGAATTCCATGCAGACTTTCAGTACTGAATATTTAGAGTTATATGTCTCAATTTCATTCATATATCTAACATGACTACCAGAAAGAAATATTTTGGAGAATAGGAAATCATCAAGACAACTCTACAAAAGAAAATTGGGTAATATAAGATCATGAACCCATTTTAGTTCATTGGCATCTGCGCATAACCAATTGTTTTTTGTTTTAAAATAAGCCATAACCCATTATCTTAACACTTTCTTTTAAATCAATATCAATTGAATGAAAAAAAAATTCTTAAATTCCAAAGTTGGGTTTCATAAACAACAACTTTCTGTATTGCAAAACCTAAAACAAGAATGGGTGTATGTGGGTTCGGCAATGTATAGCAGGAAAGCTCAACAATCACCAAAGCAAATAAACAAAGCTCCTACTTTTATTCAGAACGAAAGAATTTCCCATTCATTAACAGATAATTTCCAAAATCTCGAGCAATGAGAACAGAAGCACAAGGGAAAATAGAACCCAAAATTTAGGAAATAGCTAAACAGTGCCACTGGCTGACACAATAAGGCCATGCTGAGATATGCCCATCAAATTCCAATTGGGAAAAGGATGGCCCTAATCATTTTCCCTAACTGCATGTTAAAGAGTACAAATCCATGTACTAAAATAGCTCTCAAGATACCGAAAGCATGCTCCCAAAAAACTGCACTAAAGAAACAGAATCACACTATAAGCAATAATCAAGACTACTGAAAATACATTTTCACAACTCTGCTCAACCGAACCAAGACCACAAGCCAATTAAAGTATTAAACGCTGTCAGCTATAAATTTCAATATGGAATTAAAAAAAAAACCCAAGTAGCATAATATTGCTAGATAAACAACATACTTAGACGAAATCCAGACAATTCCAAGAACAAAATACCAAAACTGCAAGAACCCACTCCTTTCCCAATCTTTTGGCATGCCTACACACTAAAAAAAAGTCTTCTTTCTTAGGCAATTATTGCAAAGTTCCAACTTTAAGCACAGTAACAATCCAAAGAAAACTGCAAGCGGGAGAGACGGAAAGAGAAAGAACTTACTATCAAGATAGTTGGCAAGAGAAGTAGAGAGGTAGATATCTTCTGGGCCTGCCCAAGACATTGATTGATAATACTTTCAAGGTATTTACTCTTAAGTTGTAAACTTTTCGGTACTCCAAAATAACCGAAAAATTCTTCAAATACCAATCAACAAAATATGGCATTGGCTGCCTCCAAATTCCTCCTTGTTACCTTTAACCACACACACAGACACAACTACAACTCTCTCTCTCTCTCTCCCCCCCTCCCCGAAACAAAATGAATTACAATCAACCCACCAACAAAAAGAAAAACCCTAACTGATTCAATGAACAAGAACCCCTTTAATTTCCCAAGAATTCAGATTCCAAATTCTAACTGTACTATTTGAGAAAAAAAGAAAGAAAACCCTTCAATAGAATATTTTTGTCCGGATCCAAGAAAAGAAAAAAACCAAAGAGAAGGGGAAGTTTCAGAGAATTAATTCTGTCCTCCGGGTTGAAAGAGCAAAGTGGTGGGTTTGTAAAAAGAAAGGCACTCAGATCCAATCGCACCGCCACCAAAAGAGATCAACAAGAGACAGAGGGAATTTTTAAGAGAAGGTAAGAGAAAAATAAATGTGGGAAATTGTTCATTAAAGGGGATGCTTATGTTTTTATTTTAGTTGGGCAGGCATGGTGGGAGGAGTGGGAGTTGAAGATCCATGCGAGGACTGAGGAGATGTTATTGTTTAGTGTGTTAGGTTCTTCCTCTCCCATATGGTTTCCTTTGGCTTTCTCTGTTTTGATTGATTGACAAATATTTTTCTTTTTTTACACTCTTATTACTGAGAAAAATATATTTTGACAAATGTTCTTCCTCTCCCATATTTTACTAATAAATTATGAAGCGCAAAATATATTTTGACTAGTAATATTAAATATTAAATATAATCGTAATATTAAATATTAAAAAAAAATTAAAAGGAGTTATAGCATCGTTAAATTATAATCTTAATATTAAATATTAAGAAAATTAAAAAGAGTTATAGCATCGTTAAATTATAATCTTAACGTCAGTCATCAGACTTAGCAACTGTTTATGTATTTTATCTATCATAAAGAAAAGATTATTTATTCAGGTAAATGATTGAATTTGTGATAGCTTTTATTTTTTAATATTTTTTTAAAAAATTAAATTGATATTTTTAAGTATTTTTTAATAATTTTTATATGTTGCAAGTGTGATAACTTTCATTTTTAATACTTTAAAAAAATGCATTTGCCTTAAAAAATTAAATTAATATTTTTTAGTGTGTGTTTTTTTTATATATAATTTTGATGTACTGATTTCAAATTAAAAAAATATAAAATAAATTATTTTGATGTATATTTTTTTTAAAAATACTTTTGAAAAACACAATTTAGCACGATACCAAACACGCATTTAATCAAATAGTTTTTGCCTTTTACACTCGACTTCATGTATAATTATATTTCAAACCTTGGTTGTGTAGAAGTAAGAATAACTTGTTTTTCATTAATGAAAACCTAACTTTTCATTTATTTTACATGTAAAAATTCATCTTACAATAATTTTAACCAAACATATTTTTTGAAAACCTATTAAAAAACAACTAAAACAACTTTTTTTTTTAAATCATAACTGCAAATATAAAAACTATCGCAATATCAAATATATATTTATTGATGATCTTAAATCTATAATTCAAAGGTTATCTTTTGTAGATTTAGGAACTCTTAAATACTTAAGTAAGTATTCTTTTAGAAATAGAAAGTATAATGATAATTTAAAGATATAAACTCAGAAATATATATGCTAAAGATGTTAAAAACAAGGTTGTCAATTCCGTTTCGGTAGGTGTTTTGTTTTTTCAATTGGAATGGAATATTTCAGTTTCGAAGTGTTTCGGCGTGCCGTTTCGGGGTTGTACTATTCATATATATATATTCAACAAACATAATTCAAATTCAAGATAAATTAATTATAAATTATGCAATACAAACACAATGCCAAACAAATATAATTTTAAAATTTAAAATATTTCTAAATAGTCAAGATTAAATAGATCTTTAACTTAAAGTAATTCAACTTAAACAAAATATCAAAATATTATGAAAGTAAAATGTTTTAATATAAATATTTTAAATATAAAATTAGGTCAATGTTATCAAGGCTAATGGGATCTAAAGCATCCCTTGTTTTGCTCAAATTCCTACAAAGTATAAATATGAAAAAACAACATGAATATAAACCATATATATTAGTGATAAATTTAATTTTAAAAAATTAATATAATTGTTAATGAAAATAGTAATAATAATTTTCAATATTATTATTAATATCATTGTTATTGAAAATAGTAATGAAAAATAACTTTTTATAATTGGGTGGTTTAATTAATTAAATTGAACAAGGTTCAATTTGATTCAATGACTTTTCAAGAGCGGAACGAAACATGTGGAATGAAACCGGAACGTTCCGGGCAGAATTTAGCCGAAAAATCCGGAATGGACCAAGATTTAAAATGAGATAAAATTTGTTCTGTTTTTTGAATTGGTATGGAATGTTTCGACCATTTCAGGCGAAATGGAACAGAATTGACAACCTATTTAAAAATAAAGAGATTGTGAATCATTAGTTTGAAGGGTTCATAATGTATTTATAGCTCATGAGTCTTTTTTTTTATATAGAAAGGAGGGTTTAAAATGTAATTTCACCCTTGTAATATTTTGAGTTGCATTCTACTCAAAATAATACATATTGAATTAATATAAAATACTGAAAGATCACGTCAGATTCTGAAAATATTTCTAAAAAAGTGCTGAGCTTGAGCAACGTCCCTGAGTTTATTAGAGATGAAAAATGAATCAAAATGTGCTACTTGAATCTAAATAAATCGGATTCGAGCATGGTAGCTCAAGCTTGTGTGAGTGCTAGAATGCATTTCAGCACGTTAGACTTGGACATAATAACTTAAGCCGATGTGAGTGTTGTGCGAGATGCATATCAAACATGGACCAATGCTACCATGCTCGACCTAATAACCTAGGTAATAGCTGGGCTGTGGCATGGTTGGCAACAAACCATGAAGATATTTTTTGTTTTGTTTTTGTTTTTCATTATATTTGAATTTATCACTAAGTGCTAAGCCTCTCAAAGTGTTTTCTGCCTGCATAAGACTTTGCATGTTTTCTTTCGCTGGCAGAGGCAAATTGAAACGCAGTGTAATTGATCCCGATCGTCTGAAACTCTTTTCGAAGAAAAAAGATCCTTGAAACTATGTGCCTTGGCAGAGATATTAGGAGGATATATATCATGTCAATTATTATTTGAAACAAGACAAATAATAATAATAATAATAATAATAATA
>Ga0325403_1000368_pt1 | contig 30094 bp, 25 predicted proteins | sample PopdelMetagenome_19_FD_205665 | JGI IMG/M metagenome (GOLD analysis project Ga0325403, IMG submission 205665) | Populus deltoides microbial communities from Bellville, Georgia, United States - Xylem-PdKOR-R4 | ecosystem: Host-associated > Plants > Phyllosphere > Stem > Wood/Secondary xylem... | reverse complement strand
TCCGTTGCTTGAGCCCTTCGTTTTATTCCGAAATACCGCTAGCTGTCGACACGATACGGGCAAGGGTATGGAATCTGAGTCTGACACCTCTTGAAGATTTCGAACACTGGTTTGCTAGTTCTGTCATGCGAGGCAAAACGAAGAATTGAAAGATAAAGAAGAAGATAAACAAAGTGTTGGGCTATTGGACCTTCCAAAAGGCTAAAATAGTGTTGGGCTATTGGACCTTCCAAAAGGCTAAAATATTTAAATATAATCCCAGTCGTGTAATGACATCCTTGAATCCTCCAATGGAGGGCTGGCTAAAGTAAATTATACATGCATCTTTCTTAATGAAACCAGGTTTTATCCGGTGTGGGTGCTATAAATTATAAGGGTTTCCTTGAGCAATATTTTTTTGTATTTACTCAACGTCTGTTAGCATTGTGGAATCAAATGAAGTACCTTAAAGTTTCTGAGGGTCTGTATTCGAGGCTTTGTTACATGATAATGTTGACAATGGCAGAGATTTTTGTTTTCTTTAATTGAACTTGGAAAATTGTTATGTACGGATCGTATCCTTACTATATATTAATTAATAACCTTCCTAAGCACGCTGCAATTAACTAAATGATACAGAGATTTGAATATTGATAAGTTGTTCTGAGTACTGAACCACATTTAATGCACCCTACCAGAAAATCGATGAAAACCAACAAAATTATTGACGGAAGTTTTTTGTTGGTAATTTTTACTGATGGATATAATTCCATCTTTAATTTTATCGGTCTATACCAACAGACCTTTGTTGTCGGTAATAACGACGACATAGATTCTGTCGACAATGCAGTCAGTATATACTGACGAAATTATTCCATCGGTATATAACGACCGAATGACAAATGAAATATATAGAATTTTGAAAAGGAGAAACAATGTGATGACGTGGAATTTTTTTAGACGATTTTACTGACGGAATGACTCGGGAATTCAAACTGGGATCTTCGTACAGTGACGTGACCCATTCACTGTCAAAATTACTGACGGGACGTGGCCGTCAGTGATTCCATCGGTAAAAGCCAATACATACACACTCTGCCGACTCTCTCCTCCTCTATTTTTCCTTCTTCTTCCCCATCCTAACTTGCCCCTCTCAAACTACAACCAACCACCCAGCCCAACTCCCCCCTCTTCTTAACACAAGCACTCAAGTTTCTTATACTTTTGTACGTGGTCACAACATCCGTTTTTCGATTAATTTATTGTGGATTTTATTATTTTTTGTACGTAAATCTATCATTTTTAGTTTTAACATTCAAATGTCAATTTTATTATTATTTTTAGTATATGTATTTTTGTTAACGTATGTACTTGTTTTATTGTTATTTGTCAAAGAAACTTGTAGTATGAATGTATAATTTTGTAGTTGTTATAGTTTGTTTTAGATTTTGTCAAATTGTATTGTTTGTAAATTGTTGACACTTTGTTTGAATTACACCGAATTAGATGTGTTGTGATGAAATAAATAATAGCTTGTTTAACGAGTCCTTTTTAATTTTTATTAATTCTATTGTAGAGTTATGATTTCTGTAAATTTATAAACGTTTAAATTTGTATGGATATAGATAATTGATAATGAATATTTAACATAAGTGTTTTTTTAGTTTGTTGGATAATGTTGGGACAAACCAATATTTTTGCAAATTTATTTACGTAGCATAGTTAATTAATACATGTTGTCATCATAATTTTATAAGGGTTCGATAGAAGTCATGGATGATCATTCATGGATGTATCGAGACTCACCCCAAGAATTGCGGAGGATGAATTATTGTAATAGGATTCATGGTTTTATTAATTTCGCAACATCTATTCCGAGGAATTTTATTGATGGCGGTATTAGGTGTCCATGCAGGAAGTGTAAAAATAAAAAGTTTCTGCATCAAGATATTGTAACGATGCATCTTTTAACCAAAGGGTTCTTGGAGGATTACCTGTGTTGGTATGCACACGGAGAACTATTAGTTCATAATGAGAGCATGGTAGAAAGGGTGGTTGGGTCATCTTCTAGTGCTAGCAACGTGCATGAAGTTGTAAATGACAATAGTAATCCTTACAGAAATATAGTTATGGATGCAATGAGAATGAACGAAGGTAATGTTAGTCAATGTCCAATCATAGAAGAAGAACCTAATGCAAATGCAACAAGGTTTTTTGATCTGTTGAAAGATTCTGACGAACCATTATGGGATGGCTGCACATGAACTAAAATAAATTATCGATTGTAGCACAGGTGTTCACCATCAAGTCAGATCACGGGTTGAGTGAGGCCGATTATGACAAAATTATCCAATAAGCGAGAAGCATTTTACCTGAAGGGAATAGGCTGAAAAAGAACTTCTATGCTGCAAAGCCCATGATGAAACCCATCGGTTTATGATACCAGAAAATTGACATATGCCCTAACTTCTGCATGTTATACTACCTTGAAAATGCTAAGCTGACCGAGTGCATGAATGTGGGCATTCCCGCTACAAACCCAGAACTGGTAAGGAAAAGACTCTCGTGGCATATAAAAAACTTAGATACTTCTCAATCACATATAAATTGCAAAGGTTATTCATGTCACCAAGGACTGCTGGGCACATGATATGACATTAATCACATAATACGGTTGATGGAGTGATGATGCATCTTTCTAACGGCGAAGCATGAAAACACTTTAATAGTATGCATCCTCTTTTTTCAGGTAAATCAAGGAACGTACATCTTGGGTTGTGTACAGACGGATTCAACCAATTTGGATCATTTGCTGCTCCTTATTCTTATTGGCCGGTCATACTGACATTTTATAACTTGATACCGGGGATGTGTATGAGGTTAGAATTCATGTTTTTATCTATGGTCATACCAGGTCCGAGCAGTCCAGGCTGGAACATAGATGTTTGTTTTCGACCGTTGATTGATGAGTTGACGCAGTTGTGGTCCTCTGAAGTTTTAACTTGTAATACCTCGAGGAAACAAAACTTTGTTACGAGAGCGGCTTTGATATGGACTATCAATGATTTCTCAGCTTATTGAATGGTTTCTGGTTGGAGCACGCATGAAAAATTAGCATGTCCATACTGTATGGAAAACAACAAGGCATTCACGCTAACAAACAGAGGTAAAACTTCTTTTTTTTATTGTCACCGTCTTTTCTTGCCACCGAATCACAGGTACAGAAGAACATAAAGGATTTCTTTATTGTCAGAGTTGAAAATGATATTGCACTCCCGCGTCTTTCTGGTGAAGAATAGAATGATGTTGTATTAGAGTACAGTGACATTGTGTTTGGTTTCCAATCAGGTAAGCTGAAGTTTGCTGGTTTTGGTTTGACCCATAATTGGGTAAATCGAAGTATCTTTTAGGAGCTTCCTTATTGGAAGACCAATCTTCTCCGCCATAACCTTGACATCATGCACAATAAAAAAAACATGTTTGAGAACATTTTCAACAACGTCATGGATGTGAAGGGGAAGACAAAGGACAACATCAAGGCTAGATTGGATTTAGCGTTGTTCTATAACCGTAAAAATATGGAGTTGGTTTGTGATGGGTCACAGGTCGCAAAACTAAGAGCAAGCGTCGTTTTAGAGAATAATGCACAACTACTAGTTTACAAATGGCTTAAGAGTCTGTGTTTTCCCAAGGCACATGTCTTGAACATATCAAGACTGGTTAATATGGAGGAATGCAAATTATATGGAATGAAGAGTCATGACTACCACGTGTTTATGAAACACTCATTCCATTAGCTTTTCATGATTTGTTGCCAAAGAGGATATGGAATGTACTCACGGAGATCAATCATTTCTTTAGAGATATATGCTCTAGAAAGTTAAACGTTGATCATATTGAAATGCTTGAAACGAATATCGTCGAGACAATATGCAAACTTGAGATGATATTCCCTCCATTATTTTTTGACTCAATTGAGCATCTACCCATACACGTTGTCATAACCCAATTTTTGACCCTTTTATTTTAATTATTATTATTATTATTTTATTTACTGAAAATGATATAAAAAAATGATGATGAAAAAAATAATAATGATGAGAAGCAAGTAAAATGAAATAAATGAAAAATGAATTAAAATTTGGGTTAAGGGCAACATGATTGGAAGTTTTGAGGCTTAATTAAACTTTGAAATTAATCTAATTAATCCAATCAAGGGTTTAATTGGTGAATTGATAAGTTTTGAGACTTAATTAAGCTTGAAATTAATTTAATTAATCAAATCAAGGTTTTAATTGGAGAATTGATAAGTTTTGAGACTTAATTGAGCTTGAAATTAATTTAATTAATCCAATCAAGGGTTTAATTGGATAATTAATAAGTTTTGAGACTTAATTGGACTTGGATTTAATTAAATTAATGAAATCAGGGACTTAATTGAATAAATAGCAAAGTTGGGGTTAATTAGAGGTCAAAATTGCAAAATTAAAGTCCAGGGACGGTTTTGTATAATTCGCTGAAATGCAGGGGTCCAATTAACGTTTATCCAAGGGCTTGATTACAAAACTTTCAAAACTTAAAGGGCCAAAACACAAATAAGCATTAAACACCAAAACAACATCGTCTGTGGATGCGCTGTTCATCTTCTTCAACGGACGCCCACCGCTACCAATACACCTGCAATCAATGGTTGGAAGAAACGAATTGTTCTCTCGCTATAAAAGCCAGAGAAGGAAAGGTCACAAGTGGACTGAAAGGGGGGAAGAACTGAGGGAAAACTGAGGGGAATTGGACTGAAAAGAAGAGCGAAAAAACCATAGACAGGGGATCACAGAACCAGAAAAAAAAAAGACAGGGGAGACAAAGAAGGAGCCACGAATGGTAGAAAATAAAGAACGCAGGAGAGGAAAAAACTGAAGCTAAACCCAGACAAAAAACCAGAAACCGGAGAAAAGAACAGAGGAAAAACAGAGCATAAATCCAGAGAAAGAAATAATACACAGAGAGACAGAGAGAACAAGAGAACAGCAATACACAGAGACGAGTATTGGCCCTGCCATTGACTTTGTCCCTGCAAACAATGAAAACCCAGAATCAAAACAAATTCCTAACAGGCCAATTCCCAGCAGGCCAGCTTCTTCATCACCTTCTCAGCTTCAAAAGTTGCTGAGAAAACAAAGGGAACACGCAGGCAGGTGAGCGCAGCAGGAAGACAAAGGGAAGCAACGGGCGAGGATCCATCAGCACTGTAAGTGTCTTCGGTCTCCAGCACCAGGTAAGCGAACCTTTGCTTCTTTGTTAATTTAATCAGCATTGGCTCTGTGCAAGTGAATTTTAATTCACTTACACACTGAAGCAACACGCGTGCGTTAGTGCACGCGTGTTGCTCAGCCCAGCCTGGTCACCGGCTTGGGCCAGTGACCGGCTGGGCTTGTCTGGGTCAAGCCCAGCCCATGTGGGCTGCACTGGGCCCAACCCAAAAAATAGAAAAAAAAAACAGAAAATATAAAAATGTGTATGCATGAATAAAAATAATGTAAATTTATTGGTTTATTCACTAACGCTAGAGTCAGGAATAAAAATACCAATTTAAATTTATATTATTTTTATTCGTTGTATTTTATTTTATTTAGCTAGAAAGATAAAAAAATATGTGCATGCGTAAAAATAAATTTATTTTTATTTATTTATTCACTGGCGTTAGAGTAGAGAATAAAAAAATATTGATCTAATTTTATTTTTTTCGTAGCTACGAATTTTTACCAACGCCAGAGTTGGAATTATTCGAGCTCGAATATTCACTGGCGCCAGAGTCAGGAATATTATAAGTAAATTATCACAGCATGAATTAATAAACATTTAGCAATTTAAGACAAAACCAGTAATGCAGTCTGCCTCAGGCAGAACGTTTAAGGGGTGATAATATCTTCCCTTTTACGTAACCAATCCCGAGCCATAGAATCTCTGATGACCAGTTAGGGTTCCTAGTGACCATAATACTAGGTGGCGACTCCTTAAACAAGATATTTTTCCCCTAAAAGAACCAGATGCCAGATATCTGTTTTTTTTTTCCATAATTCAAGGATTATTTTGTGGGCTGCCGCGATGTCGGGTGCGACACACGTACCGTATGAGGTAAAAGTTGGAGGACTGGTCCAATATAGATAGATGTATCCATTAAAGAGGTTAAATATTACAGTTGCAATGTAATTCATAATCAAAAGTTTTTTCATTGTTTTTTTAATTAATAATTTTTGTTTAATTCTATATATGCAGGTACTTGTTCAATCTTAAAAAAAAAGGTCAAGAACAAGGCACATATTGAGACTTCAATATGTGAGATTTTTGGTGTGTTTTTTTTGTTTTTTTTTAATGGTTGATCTCCCTTTTTTATTTTATTGTGTGAGATAATTATTTTTTTATAGGTGAAAAATTTATTTTTTTCTCCAATTGCTTGGTCTAACAAACAATCTAAATTCATTTTAGTCTGTTGTGTTTTTCTTTTCATTTTGGTCCTTTTATCCAAATATTTTTTTATTTGTTTTGTATTTTGATTTGATTTTTTTTAAAAATCCAAGATCAAACACTGACTCAATAAGAAAAACCAATGATTTTGAAAATATTATGTTAGTTGAACGCATTAAAGAAAAAATTAAAATTTGAATTTTTTTGGAACGACGCACAAAATAATACAAATACATCAAGAACATATTTTTTTATTTTTTATATATGTTGAAAATATTTAGAAAAAACTATGGAGTCAAAAATTGGATAACAATATTCATCCATCCTCAAATATAAATTTCCTTATTTTTCACTTTATTTTTGGAGCATGTCTCGTCTTTGGTTGATCAAAATATGTCATATATATTCCTGATCAATTCTGATGCTTTTCTTCATGCTTGCTTCCATAGGATGCAAGACTTTAAAATAAGATCAGCTTGTACATGTAGATACATTGGAATTTCGGGGCACCATCAGTTTTCAATTCTATCAATTCTAGATGCCTGAATTTAGACCACTAATGGTTACATAATTTTCTTCGTTTCTCATTACTCACATCATTTTCTACTTTTTAGTATGTCGAAGGTTGTTCGTCAATTTCTTCATGCACTGAATATATAGCGCTGTGGTTCCTGACTACTATTGGTTAATCACGTGTTAGAAACGGAACCAGACTTTTGTTAGACTTTTACTTATTTGACATTACATTATCCTCAACAAATAACATTCAGTTGTTGTCTTGTTGATACTATAAGAGACCATCGGATATTATAGGAGAAGTGTTTGTTTCTTTCAATAAGAACATGGCTAAACAGGAGAGAAAAAATAACCAAAAATATACGGAAAAATCACAAAACAAAACATGATTAATTGGCTTCTCTATATTAAGTCCATAAAAGCAGAGAAATGAAGCAAAAATAAAATACTTGAAACTGCCTAAACATATTAAAAACTATATTTTCTAAAAAATGCAATTTGGTAGTTTTCTAAGGGGTATTTATTAAATGGATCAATGGACCTTCTTTCGGTAAATTTTAAAGCCAATCGACCATACTTTGAAGTTCAAAAGAAAAACAATTGATTGCCACAATCAAAGCGCACAAAAAGGTAATTTTGCCTGTTTTGTATCCTGTTTTCCACAGTGAACTACAGTTGAAAGCTTCTCTAAATATGTATTTTGACGGATTCCCACCCATATTAGTGAAACTATCTTCTGTTTTTCTTTGTGGACCTATAGACTAAGACAACATTGTCTGTCATCTACTTTCCAATAACTAGTTCTAGAATATTACTTGCATAGGACAAAGTTTTTCTTTCTGTAGGTTTACTAAATTGTCATGCATGTACCCAGCCCGACGTTCACATGCTAGTGAAATCCACAATAATCTTTAAAGTAAAAGGAAAAAAAAAAAAAACCTCCACGTTGTTGACCACCAAGTTTTCCAAAGATCATTAGTAATTTCAGTGCATGTTCCCAATCCAAATTCTAGATATAACAATATGTCAACGCCACAGACTGAGGTTTATAAATTTCCATAATTTGATCAGTATGAATGACTTGTATCTATCCATCTCCCATATCACCATCCCAATAAAAATCTTCAAATTAACCATTTAGAACGCATATACCTTCTTAATTATACATTTTTCTCAGCCACTTTCTAAAAATGGAGGTGATGGCCAAATTGCTATCCGAAAGTGACACGAATAATAAGCGATTCGAATTCCCGACTGAGAGCTTGGGGGCTTTCCCTATGCCTGCCGGTCAAAATTCAGTTCATTTCGTTGCATTTGACATGTTAGACAAACCGTGGAGACTGAAGATCTCTGTACGCAAGAAAGGTAAGTATCTAAAACCTTGGATATGTGGTCAATGGGGGCTCTATGTTCTTCAGAAAAAGCTCAGGCCAGGAGATAGAGTTACCTTGACCATGCATGTGCAAGAGAATGGTGTAAGAAATTATCGTATCATAGCTGAAAGGAAGCATTTCGGTTTCTGGTATTCCATTGATCACTAGTTTACTGCACAGGCAAGGTTGGGATATCTTCTGGAGCATGTGTGGAAGCATTCTTGTAGAAAAGTGAAGAGATGAAATATAAGGGACACTGAAATGCGATGTCTGGGTTCATAAATGCTATGAAGCCGTGTATTTTCTTAAAAAACATCTATGTTAAGCTACTTGGTATGTAGCATATTTATAAACATGTCCGGTAAATGGCAATTAGAGGTCTGGATTCACACAACCTTTCAAGATTACCTTGAATGTTATGTTTGCGGTTAAGGTTGGTAAAATTTAGATTTGAAAATATTATAAATTTATGATGTTTTCAACCCAATTTTTTACTATAATTTTTAAAGTTATGGTCAAAGTAAGAGTATTTCTAGTCATAAGCAACCATGTATAAATATTTAATTTTATTAAAATATATAATTAGATATAATTTTTATTTAAAATATAATTTTTACATAAAAAATAAAATAGTTATCTAATTTTTTTTTGAATTTAATTTATGATGACCTGATTTATTTATAAAATTAATCTCAATTGTTTTTAAAAAATGCAAATTTAAATTGCCTAGCTGTCAAGTACAGGACTGATCACTTGTCCTTAACTATGATGATGAGCCGTTTACCTCATCACCTTCTCTCTTGTCCAGTACTAACTTAACTGAAACTCCAAAATAAACCCATTCTGAAAAGTTAAATTGCCTAGCTGTCTGCTTCCAGATGAGCTGTGCAGTTATTTGGTGATTGCCCAGAATTGCAGAAGCTGAGTACTCTGAATGAATGCGATTGGGGAGGTGCAAGTTTGTCAGTGATTTGGTAATCTATTTTGTAAGAGTTTCTTATAAAATTATAATTACATATTTTTTTCTTTTAATTTGTAATTATAACTATAATTTTGTAATGTGATTATAATGATATGATTTAATTGGAAGCCCCACCAATAGATATTTTTGCGTTTCTTTATAAAAAAATCTCTTCCTCCTCCATCTTCTTCATCCTTAATTTTAGAGTTTCTTTGTCTTCTTCGATCTTCTCCATTCCTAACACACCATCCTTCCCTCTCTCTCTCTCTCATTCCTTTCCGTTTCCTTCTCAGGTTCTCTCTAGAAAAACGGTAGGATTATTGTTTGTTTTTTGGATTAGAGTTGTTGCATTTCAATTTTGACAGTTGGTGAATCAGATCAGGGCTTGAATTCAAGTTGTGATATCAAGAAAAGTGGAATTGCGTAAAGTTTGATTTGTGGAAGTAGAAGTTGATTTTTTCAGAAAGGGAATTTTGTGTTGGGGTTTTTGCGTTTAGGTTAAGAATTGTGATGAATACGAGGAGTTCATGGGCTGATTTGGCTTCGAATTCTGTAGATGAGAGCACAAATGCTGGCTCTTCTGCTAACAATGAAAGTGTAGGTACTGCGGGAAATGCCCCTACTCGATCCACATATGCCCTCCCTCATCTCCGCAACCGCGCGTCATCTTCAGATCCACCAGCTGCTGCCTTTAGCGGGCCTGCGTCGAGTAATGATCGTCCTGGGTATGGTGGTGGATCACGCTGGGGTGTTCCCCGAAATGATTACCGCGGTGGGTATGGTAGTGGTGGTGGGATCGTGGGAGAGAGAGAGAAGTGAATCCTTTTGGAAGTGATAGGGCTTCTGCGAGATTGGGTGGATTCCAAGGGATTAAAGCATCAAACAAGGGAGTGATTGTTTTAAAGGGTATGTCATGTTTGTGGCTCAAGGTTTTTTCTTTCTTTCTTTTTAAAGGTTTATGCTCTGTGATTTTATTTCCATTCAGTGCTACTCATAATGGAAATTTCCGAGGTTGTAGTTTTGTTGCTATTTTCATTCTAACAAGGTTAGTTTAACTGCTTTATTGTGTATGTGAGGTTCAATGTGAGTTGCTTGTAATGTTCTTTGTCCTTTGGGTTTTGATGGGTCTGTTTAGTTTTGTTTCTGGAATGAATTGGTGCCGATCCATGCAGATGGGGGTGATGGCCATAGTGAGAAATTGGGTGGGTTTCAATTTTCAAGGGTTAAAGCTTCAAACAAGGGAGTCATAGTTCTAAAGGGCGGGTCGTAAGTGAGAATTTTTTGGTTCTAGTTAGTCTTTTTTAAGGGTTTTTGCTTTATTATTTATTTATGTTGTCTTCATTGATAGTGGTGGATTAGAGAGGTTATGTTAAGTAATAATTTTATTGTGTTGCTGGTTTTGTTCACAATGTTCAGTTTGATTGCTCTGATATGTTAGGTTCATGTGTGTTGCTTATTATGCTTTTTTGTCCTTCATTTTACTAGGGAGATGGGATTGCATTAAAAAGATTTCAGCAATTTTTACTTAATAAAGTGCTTCCTGATAAATATTTATATATTTAGAGATGAAAAATGTGAAAATGAATGCCATTGCCTGTTGTCAGTCACATGTTAAGCTTGTTGTGTTGTCTTTAATAATCATCTAGCCAGCTTTTCTTTATGTTTGTTCATAAAGGTTAGTTCTTATTTGCTTGTTAGTCTTCTAGATTTTGTTGTTAAATGTTTTAGTATATGCAGATAAAAGTGATGGGGCTAGTGTGAAATTGGACGTGTTTCAAGGAGCTAGGGCATCAAACAAGGGAGTCTCTGTTTTAACAAGTAAGTGGGATTTTTGTAGTTCAAGTTGATTTAATTATATTTATTTATTTCGATTTACTGGCCTTTTGCTTTGTGAGTTTATTTATGTTGTCTGAAACCATAATGATGGATTGATGAGGTTATGTATAAGCATTGGTTTTGTTGAGTTGCTGCTTTTTGCTTTTTAGCATTTGTGTTACCATCATGAAATTTGACTGCTTGTTATGTATATTTGGTCGAACATTGTACCTTTTGGGCCTCGGTTATAGTACTACGGAGATGGGAATTTATTAAAAGGTTTCAGTTATGTATGTTCATTGCATGTGATTGAAAGCTTCTTAAATTTGTGGCAGAGGATACAAATTCAGTAGCAGTGTTTGGTTCCTTAAAGATTTTGAGCTACAATGTTTGGTTCCGAGCAGACCTGGAGATGCATAGGAGGATGGAAGCAGTTGGTGAACTTATTCAACTACATTCACGGATTCACCAGATGTCATTTGTTTACAGGTTTTTCTTGTTCCCTACTCTTGAAATTGGATCTCCCTGTGTTGACTTTCATCTTAATTATTGCCATTTTTTTTCCTGCAGGAGGTTATTCCAGATATATATGACATATTTCAGCAATCCAGCTGGTGGAAAGCATATCAATGCTCTGTTTCTTCTGAAATAGCAAGTTCAATAGGATATTTTTGCATGCAGGTATGGTTTTGATATGTGCTGGATGGTGATTCTGCTTGTTAGTATGCTTCTGGCTTACTTTACTTACTGACAAAGTATGGATCCTGATAATTCTCTTTGTTGTACACTCTCTCCCCCGAACTGGAGAATCATGGAAACATGGTTTGATGTTGGCTGTTAAATGAACTTCTGCAGGTTTTCCTTCTTTTGGTTGAGTGATTATTGAAAGCTGAACTCAGTATGTAAATGAATCAATGTACAGAAAACTTGTATAAATGAAATAAAAATTGTGGCCTTTGATTGAGCAGCTCTCTCTTCCTCTCTCTCTGTCAATCATGCATGGGCAGGACTTTTGTTTTTTCAGAAGCTGCTAGCTACTACTACGGTCCTTAATGATACCATCAAGGTGGAGTTTTCTTGCATTGAAGAAACAATGGCATGGTTTTGATTTTGGTTTCTTGATTATAAGTCAGCTGGTTCTGTCTTCTGAAGATTCTTGGTCTCTGCAGATTTATTCTAGTTCTCTTGTATGCGTATTAATAGGTGTTTTCATGCATTCTATTGCCTAAAAAAAAAAAACTCTTGTGCTATCACCTATGTTTGCGTCGAATAGAATTCAGTTAATTATGTCATTAGGACAGTGCTTCTTATTAATACAAGGTTGTTTTGCTCTACTTCTTTTAAAAAGATTGAAGTCATATTAAACAAAATAGAGTTTTTCTATTGGAATTATGAATTTCTCGCTATTTTGTTGTGGATTTCCAGGCTCTTTGCTTATGCAGAAGAAATAGATATTCCAGTGTTTCAGAGAGTGACTCATCTTGAATTGAAGGGGAACTGTGTGGATTTATCTTCCAGAGCACCACATGTATAGATTGCTACAGAAATGGCCTCATATTGACTGTCTTGATTGCCGAATGGTAAATGATATATATTTCCAAACCACTCAACTTATTAAATCTTTTATTTAATCTCGCCTGATTAGCACACAGAAAGAATGTCATATTCAGCACTTCAATCATAATGATTTGCAAAAGGCATAGCAGGATGAAGTGAGAAGAGGTGGATATTCCAAACACAGCGCCATAGATTAGAGGCAGCGGCACAACAATAATCCACCACAAAGTACCATTTTAGCAATTGACTAAGAGCAGAAGAGCTCGAATGGATTATTGAACTATCAATAATAGTGCTATGAATTTAGTTAGATCACTGAAACTATCTCAGCATTCTAATCTTGTATCAGTACTCGAGGTAGAACTGAATCACTTACAGGCACAAGTACTCGTCTTGGCCTTTGACTCGGTGACATGGCCAATGAGAGTCTGAATCGAACTACTGAGATGTTGAGAGCACTGTAATTGGAAGTAGTAGACATATATTTATACTCTTATTTTGGAATTGGGCGGACAAAGTAAACCCCAAATATCATGGCTAGCTGAAAATGGAGAGAGAAATTCGGAATGAATCAATTTCCTGAGCAAAATAAAATTTGTTCTCCTTGACAAGAATATAATCGACAACTTTGTTTAAGAGTATTCTTCCTCCTTTATATTGGGCTGAATGCTCTGATTTTCTTAATGTTTCTTTCTTGATTTTTCTCCTTTTCAGCAAAATAGCCCCAACCTTTTCTTTCATTTTTTCTTTTTAACTCCAGTTATGATGCATGTAAAATAGGGTGTTTATTTTCACTACACCTTTTGCTTTTAAAGACACAAACAATATGTTTGATTAATGTTAAAATTTAATTTACTGTTTGTCGAATTTATTTATATTTACATTGAAAACACAGGTTTGTCAAAAGCAGCTTCAGGCTGCTTCTCCCCTTCTCCTGTGATCTTGATAGTTCACTCTCCACTATTTATTGTCGGACCAGGTTTACTTTATCCGCTCAATTCCAAAATAAAAGTATAAATATATGTGTACTACTTCCAATTACAGTGCTATATTAATTTGCGGTTTGAGATATTTTTAGGATAAGCATGAACGTGATTCATTGTATATAGACACTTTACTTTCCAGACACTTTACTCATTAAAACGAGCATTCTCCTCACAAATTAAGGATACGAGCTCATTAAAACCATGTTGATCAGCTTAAAAAAGCTGACCTCAACATTTGAAAATTCTACTCCCTCTGTGCCATTACCATTTATGCACTCTATACTCGTTATTTTCTTCTCCAAACAATTATATGTCTCCACCCGTAAGCCATTTGTCACGCATGAGCTTCAAACAGTGTCCCCGAAGAAGAAGATTGATAAATTAGCTAGCATGAACTTTGAATGAATACAAATTTGATAAATCAATTTAAATTAAGTGACATGATGATCTATATATCAAAGTACACCAGGCGGCTGGCTATACCTGAAAAAAAGGAGAGATCCTAATTTGTGAGGAGAATCTCGTTTTTAACCTGCTAGCTACTGTTTTCAAATAAATTCAGCATGCATTTGAGAACAAAAGAGCAATTAATAGAAATGAGTTCGAAAAGAACAACAACCAGATATATAAAGGATTAGAAGATTGCCAAATTTTCCAATAAAAAAGATAGATAGGGAATATTAATTTGTAGATCAGGCAATGACGATTGAAAAGCATTTATGATGAATCAGATTTGCACAAATTAAGGATTTATGATGCCAAAATGTGGTGGGGTTAAGCTTTGAGAAAGGTGTTTTGAATCAGTCTCTGCTCCATCATGAGTTAAATACTTTTGTTTTTCATCAAAATTATATGTGCAAGTTTTTTCAAAGTATTTTTATAGTTCAAAAAATATAATAAATTAATTAAAAAGTTTATGTTCATATGTAATTAAATAAATTAAAAGTTATGTACACTAATAAATAAATAAATAATTATTAATGACATTTAAAAAGAAAATTTAAGAGAAACCAAGAGAAAAATGTAAATAAATATATTGGCAGATTAAATAAATCAAATAACCAAGCATACCATCTGCTTTAATTTATGCACGGCTTTTTATGCGTTCTTTTTTCTTGATTTGCTTTTTCTCATGTTTCGATTCTTGAAATATACTGAATGATTGATCAAATTCCAATGGTCTAGGTGCCTAAGTACCTGCTATTAGTTAATGTCGTACCATAGGCAGCAATCCATATAAATTTCTAAATTCCTAATATTTTTTATTTATATATTTTTTTAAGATTATGATAATGATTTTTTTAAAGTATTTTTTATTTAAAAAAATATTAAAAAAATAATTTTAATATCAATATATTTAAACAATCTAAATACATAAAAACAAATTTTCAAATTTTTGAAAATTTCATTCCAAACACTTCCCGACAGCATATTACTTCTTGGATCATATGATGCTGTCTGCACATTAATATATAACACCAAAAAAAAAAAACATTTGTAACACCTCATAATCTAAAATGAAAAGGGTACACACACACACACACAACAGCCTCTCTCTTTTCTAGCCGGTTAGAGAAAGGGAAGAAAATTTATTCTCATGAGAGTTAGGCAGCACAACAAAGCATAGATCATAAATTTAAAACGGAAGACAATAAGTAGCCTCTAACATGGAGCAGGCAACTACTCGTTACTCAACATTGACCCGAACATTAAATATCCTCATTTGGGTTTTAATGCTGTATCCTTTTCCATTTTTCCCATCGATCTTATTTTATTATATATATAAAAAACTTAGGTATTTTATAATTATTTTTAGACTACAAGACCCATAAAAAAAAAAAGTAACCGCCCCATTGTTGGATTAAAGATTATGATTAGTGTTGATTCCTCAGTTTTGATACCAAAAATGCAATGGCTTTCCCCCTAACTTGTCTCAACTGCATGCTACGCAATATTTTATTCTGCATCTTTAGCCCTACTGGTATCTTTAGCCATCATCAATTGTCTTCTCCAGCTAAGTGGCTGATTGGATATGTCGTGGTTGAAATGAAAATATGCAATATAGTGTTTGGTTAACACCAACCATGTTTTTTATTTATGTGGGTTCCAGTACAAAACTAAGGTTGGAATTCAGTTTTTGAAAAGCAATTACCAATTGCTTTTTATGCGTTTTGCCCTCTCTCTCATCACCAACACTTTCCCCTTGCTTTCCCTTGCTTTCCCAACGATCCCATCTCCTGTCCTTGGTTTTTTGTGTTTCAACTATTCTAGAGGGCTTGCTGCCGACAAGAATTGTGTATTTAAAAGTGTATATGTAATTATTTTTAAAGTATTTTTTATTTAAAAATATATTAAAATAATATCTTTTTAGTTTTTAAAAATTATAATTGATATTAGCATATTAAAATAATTTAAAAACTTTAAAAAAATATTTATTTAAAACAAAAATAAAAAAATTTAAATTTTTTTTATAAATATTTTTAAAATACAAAAATTAGTTTTTTCAAGTCGCAATTTCTTTTCAAAATTAGTTATAAATTAATTTTTAAAATACAAAATTAGTCCCGCCTCTCATTACTCATCATAATTTATTCTCCTTCATCATCCATATAGAGAACTTATTTTAATTGTTGTTGTTAAAAGAAAAAAACTTCGTCACCGTTTATTCCGTGGTTATTTGAAAATTATTTTTTAATTTTTTATATGTTTGTTTATTATTAAAAAATTTATTTAATAAAAAACATTTTTTAATATAAAAAAATATAGCTTGGCTTTCAACAAATAAATTTTCTTTTATTTTAGGTAAAAAATAAATTTCAAAAGTTACAAGAAATTAAAAATCATCTTGTTATAGGTTAATTATATCAAATTTGAATTTTTTAATTGCTATATATATTTTTTAAATTTTATTTTTATCTTTACAATTTAATTTAAATTTCTTTTATATGGATTACTCATTTCAGTTTAAAATTTAAATTTTTTTATAATAATATTATCGATGGTTCTACGAATAATCATGTATCAATTTGATATGCAGAATTTTTATGATAATTTGTTCATTAATATTGAATAAGATTAGAATATCCTTTTTCTTGATGTTTTCATTATAAATTATTTATATAATTTTTTAAATTTATTATTTTTGTTTTTTATGCAATTATGGAGAGATAATTGAATTATGATTTTTTTTTCTTAAGTTTTATTGAATCACTTTTATGTGCGTGTTTATTTTTATTATTATTTAATTAAATAAAAAAATTATTTCTAAAACCCCAATCAAATTTATATGTTGGGGAATCAACATCTATCTTATAGTTTTTAAATTTAATTATTTTTAGTCGATACCAAAACCCTAATTAAGTTGTCTAAAAGGCATGCTACGCATTCTTGTATTCTGCATCTTTAACCCTCCAGGTATCTTGAGCCATCATCAATTGTTTTCTCCAGCATCTGAATATTAAGAACAGAAAAGAATCAATTAGTCAAAACTTTTATCTTTGTCAAATTCATGAAATTTATGCCTGTGATAATTCAAAGGCTCAATATCAACAGAGAGATTGGAGATCACAATCCACAATTCTATCAACTTATCTGAATATGCACCCAAATGGCTGAATTGATTTTTTCTTACGACAAAATCTTTCAGTCAATTGTTTTACTTTTACACCATTTCGTATAAAAAAAAAGCATGGTTTTCCTGAGAATTCTCTTTGTTGTACACTCTCTCCCCCGAACTGGAGAATCATGGAAACATGGTTTTATGTTGGCTGTTAAATGAACTTCTGCAGGTTTTCCTTCTTTTGGTTGAGTGATTGTGTTTCATTTATTGGACCGGCCCTTGATTATCTTACTGATCACGGAATACGTTTGACCTATAACTAAATTTTAGCAGTTCCTTAAAGTCAGTGTCTTTGTAAAACATGGGACCAAATAATATCTTACCTGGATTTCATGTATTACATTGCCTTGTAGTTGTCAGCGATCCAACTTAAAGACTTGATATTGGCATTCATTTTTTTCTAAATTCATTTTTTTATTATTATTAATATTGCCCCCTTGTTTGCAGTTAAGCAAACTACCAGTAAAATCTTTCAGCACTAAAGCCTTTATGAATTCAATAATGGGGAGAGAACTTTGCATTGCTGAGCTTGAAGTACCAGGAAAAAAGTCATTAGTTGTTGCCACTAGCCATCTAGAGAGTCCTTGTCCAGCACCTCCAAAATGGGATCAGATGTTCAGCAAGGAACGTGTGGATCAGGCAAAGGAGGCCATCAACCTTCTCAAGAAGAACTCAAATGTGATTTTTTGTGGTGACATGAACTGGGACGATAAGTTGGATGGTCAGTTTCCTTTCCCTGATGGATGGGTTGATGCCTGGGTAGAGTTGAAGCCAGGGGACGATGGATGGGAATATTTAGACACGGTCAAAGATAGTAAATATTTATTTCATAAAAAAAAATAAAGATAGTAAGTGTTTCCAATTTCAAAATCATAAGATTTTAATTCCTCAGTTTTGAAACAAAAAATCTGCCGGAATTTCTTATTCATTCGTTCGCAAGGCCTGGCTCTATATTTGTTTGTTATTGGACTATCCTGTGTTGCATGATTTGGAATTTTGTTTTCATTTTTGGATTTTTTATGCAATACCCCTTCCAATCACATTCTGCGTCTTGGAATAAAAATTGTAAAAAATATGAAAAAAGTTGATTGAAAAGTAGTAAAAAATCAAAATGAAGCTGCTGAGAGAACCTAGTTTTTTGCGGTCATAAAGAGGTTCTGACTGAACATTTTGAAGAACAACAAAGACGCAGAAAAGGTAATGTTACGTGGAAGGGACATCATTGACGTCCGGGATTCTGTGCATGTGGAATGTTTTTCAAATAATGACAGTATGCTAAAACTAGATATCACTGGCGAGTATAGAAAGCACCGTTTTTTTAATAATAATAATAAAAAAACATCTAAACCTCATCGAAGTTGGTGAGAGATTTTGGCCTGCCGGAATTGCTGTTTAAACGGAGTTTACCTAAAGGTTTTTTTTAAAAAATTAATATTATTATATTTTTAAATTAAAAATACTTGTAATCTCTATTTTAATTTACTCCGAATAAATCTCATTAATTATGATGAAATATTTTGAAGAAGTCTCATTGATTATATGATGAAGTATTTTGAAAAGAGTGTTTGAGATTGTGATAGTATCGTGCTTTTAAAAAAAATTAATTTTTTTAGTTTTAAATTAATTTTTTATATATATTTTTGAATCATTTTAAAATATTGATGTCAAAAATAAATTTTAAAAAATAAAAAAAAATATTATTTTAATATATTTCTAAATAAAAAATATTTTAAAAAACAAAATTTACTACACTTTCAAACACATATGAAATTTAATTTCTATATAGATACGAGATCTTTGAAAATGCATGCAGTGTGAGAGGTGTAATAAATTTCAATCAAAGATGTCAAAATAAATTTCAACCTGTACAAAATAAATTTTAAATAGCAGCTTTTCCACGTTAGGAGCATCATATCATTGGATTACTGAAAAACAATTGTTTGTAGGTCCATCTTGCCTCCCTCTCTGGGTCGCACTAGCTTAGGTGGAAAACGCGGAAGAGATAAGATATATAAATGGTTGAGTACCGTGTGGCCCCATCAAAGCACTTGTATGGTCAAACAGCCACTTGGCCAATTTCTTGGCTTTCTTGCGACGTAGCTTCCTAGAACTTTACCTGACGATGGAAGCTGCTATTTAAATTTAAGAAAATTAAAAATAAATACAATTAAAAATATATCACCATGCTAAAGTATTAAAAAAATATTTCATACTTACTCTAAATAGAATTTCAATTCTTCACAGTTAAAACAAATATAATTATGTGTAATTTTCATTTCAGCATGTGACAAATATCTTCTATTCTCTAGACCATTTTTTCCCCGTGTAAGAAAAAATTGAAAATGATACTTGTGCCATCATGATACACCGAATCTAATAGCGGATGACAAATCTGATCCCCCTCACATCTAAACCCATCTCTTTCAAGAATAAATACCCCCTCTTGCTCCGTTACTCTGCGATCAGCCAGCTCGCACTCTCCAGTCTCCACTCTTCACTCACAATTCACCGAAAGCAAACTCTCTCATATCATCCTTAACTCTCCCCTACCCATTTAGCTCTATCATGGCCACCGTGATTATACGTAAACGACTCGCTCGCACAGACATCAAATCTTGTCTGTCTTATCCCACTGATGCACTCGGGCCTTTTCCGATGGTCGAGGGTCAAACGGCTATTTGGTTTCAAGCAAGAGATCCCACCGGGAAAGTTTGGAACTTTGAGCTCTCTAAACGGCCTCGTGGCTATCTAAAACCCGTCATGAGAGGTGACTGGTTGAACTACGTCCGTGAGAAGAGCCTTACAGTTAGAGATGTTATCGTCCTAACAAGGGAACAAGATATTCAGGATGAAGTAACCTACCACATCAAAGTTGAACCAGATTTGAGACTCACCTTGAAGACATTTTCTTCGGCTTATGAGGTGATCACCTTACTCTTGCTGTGTCATTTATGCTTTGCTTCTTTCGGTCTGGTTTCAGATCCCCTAGAGAGTCTTCAACCTCTAGGGTTTGGTTTAGTCTTGGGTTTATTTTAATATAATCTTTGATGGTATGATACTATCAATCAATATAGTTATACACTCACATAAGTTGAGTCTACTCAGTGTTCGAGTATACTCTACTTCTAGCCTTTCTTGGTCTCTAGCAAGTTCTCTCACATTTGATGATTGTGTTTCTTCAGTATCTGCTAAGCAAGCCATTGAATCTCTCTCTCTCTCCCCCCCTCTCTCTCTATCTCTCCCCCCTATGGCAACGTTTTTCCTGAAGTTCGTCCTGAGTTTTTTTGGTTTGTGCTAAAAGAAATAAAAAAGATACAGCCTTTTGGATGTCAAGTCAGATAAGTTGTTAGATTTGTGGATTCTGATCTCCAATCTCTTTGTTCAGCTTTAGAATTAGCATAAATTTCGTGGATTTGACCAAGATAAAAGCTTCGACTAATGGAGTCTCTTTTGTTCTCTTGAGTTTATTGGGATGCTGGAGAAGACAATTGATGATGGCTAAAGATACCATGAGGGTGGAAACTCTGTGCTATAGTAATTGAGTCTCTTAATGATTTGATTTTTGAGTGCATTTTCTTGAGTTCTTGTTTGTGCTAAAAAAAAATATACCTCTTGATTCCTACATAGCTATGCATGTCATTCCTACAACAACTAACACAGACTCTGACCAGACCCTTTTTTTTGGATACGAAATGGTGTAAAAGTAAAACAATTGACTGAAAGATTTTGTCGCAAGAAAAAATCAATTCAGCCATTTGGGTGCATATTCAGATAAGTTGATAGAATTGCGGATTGTGATCTCCAATCTCTCTGTTGATATTGAGCCTTTGAATTATCACATGCATAAATTTCATGAATTTGACAAAGATAAAAGTTTTGACTAATTGATTCTTTTCTGCTCTTATTCAGACGCTGGAGAAAACAATTGATGATGGCTCAAGATACCTGGAGGGTTAAAGATGCAGAATACAAGAAGGCGTAGCATGCAGCTGAGACAACTTAGGGGGAAAGCTTTTGCATTTTTGGTATCAAAACTGAGGAATTAACACTAATCATGATCTTTAATATTCCAACAATGGGGTGGTTACTTTTTCTTCTTCTTTATATGTATATATAGCATCTACTTTATGTGAGGATTATTTGTCTTTGAATCGCTGCACAATGTTAGTTTTTTTATTAGCTTTGAAATATATAACCGCTGTCTTGAAGCAAAAACGTTAGTCGATCTGTCCACTTTTTCTTTTTTCATTGCATCATTGACGACTAATTGAGTATGAACTGACTAATCCAAGTAGTGTTTAAATCAGTTGATACAAAAGAAAATTAAATAAAATTTTAAGAGAGAAAATGAAAAGAAAAAAAATCTAAATACAAAACTCGGCAGAAGTTGCATTATAAAGCCAAAGTTAAATAGACATGCTTGATAAAATATGCTAAAAAATATATAAAAAATAATATGTAAAATATGCAACTTTTTTTTTAATTCGCTTTTCTTATAAATCTTTTTTAATACTAATATAATCGAGTTTGAATTAGATTTATTATCAATATTTAGTTCAGGGAAAAGAAAAGGATCTTCTTAGATTGACAGTGTACTTGTATGTTGAATTTTTACATGGGTTTAGTGGATTGAGGGTTTAGATGTGTCTGTGCTTTCAATGAAATCTAGGATCCTATATTTATGTGTGGAATGTTTTTCCACCGCTTTCGAAGAATGGTTGATGGCTAAAACTAGGTGGTATTGACAAGAATCGAGAGTATCTGTTTCTGACAAAAAGTAGCTAAACCTTGTGCAAATTGGAGAGTTGAACACAGGTGAGAAGAATCCTTGCTTAATGAAAAACGAAAAACACGCACATAAAGTATTTATCATTATCTATGTGTCCCGTAAAGAAATAGAGACACTATTAGATTAGCTGATAAATATGAGAAAATCATGTCGAGTCAGAAAAAAGTGGAAGATTTAACTGGTCCGGAAAAGGACACGATCTAAATAACCAATAAAAGAACGAAAAACACTGAATATGGAGCAAATTGGAAGAGGACAACGAAAGTATTTATCATTCAACGAAAGTAGTTAAAGAGGCTACTATGGCCCAGGCCAGCGACGACATGTGGAAGCATAAACAGAAGCAAGAGAAAAACAAAAATAGATCGTGTCCTTTTCGCGAGCAAGAGAAAAAAAAAATAGATCGTGTCCTTTTCAGATCGTGTCCTTTTCGCGAGCAAGAGAAAAAAAAAATAGATCGTGTCCTTTTCAGATCGTGTCCTTTTCGCGAGCAAGAGAAAAAAAAAATAGATCGTGTCCTTTTCGCGAGCAAGAGAAAAAAAAAAAAAAATCGAAGCAAGAGAATCAAGAGACCAACACTTGTCCAGAAAAACCAAACCACCAATAGAACCCAAAAATAGATATACAAAACAGGAAAAAAAAATGTTTTCAAAATTTATTCAACCATATACCTAATCCTGCTTCCTCTCACCCTAAAAATCTATATGTAGTTTAAAGCCATCACCCATCAAGATAATACACAATACATACCAGGAATTCTAGCAAAGAGCTGATTCTTGTTGATATTAGAGCTGATTAATTCTTGTTGATAATCAAGATATTAAGCAAACCATCAATCGTTAGAGCAAGCAACAGAGGAAAAATAGAAGCTTCAACGTTAAGCAGATAAAAATAATTAATCTACATTGTTACCTTGCTTACTTGCCCTTCTCAAGATCAGTAAAATTGACATGATTGGTAAGGAGGCAATACCTGGGTTATCATATATCAAGGAGAAGAAAGTGAGAAGAGAGGTAAAGATGTTGGAGCTTCCTGTCTTGCCTAGCGATCATTATGGTGTGCTTTTAACAATATCAGGTCTGTAAAGTCAAGTGACGATTTTAGCTGGACGATAAGGCTTGGAACAGCTTGCAGAGCATGATGTTACAGATTTTGTATAGAACTTTTTGGATCGAAGTGATATGAACTGTTTATTGTTACTGCAAGGTTAACTAATACCTGTTTGTTTGTTGGAAACTATTTTTTTTAAAAAAATAATTTTATTAGAAAGTAAATTTTTAGAAAGTAAATTTATTTTTCGATGTTTGATAGTATCATAGAAAATAAGTTGGAAAACACTTTCTAGTGTTTAGTTATGTTATGGAAAATGAGCTGAAAAATAACTTATTAATATTTTTTTTCAAGTTTATTAAAATAATAAGAAACAAATATTATAAATTAAAAAGTTGAATGAGAATGAAATTAAAAAAAAATCTAATTTTATAAATTATCTCAAATAAAATAAATAACAATTAAAATAATGGAGATCAAATCTAACAGATAAAAATATTGAAAGATGATGAAATTAAAATAATAATAATTACAATTTCATAAATTATTTCACATAAAATAAGTAACAATCAAAAGAATAAGGACCAAATTTGATAGATAAAAAATTTCAATTAAAAAAATAATAAGAGAAAAACAAATAACAATCATAAAAATAGGGACCAAAGTTAATATAAAAATTAAATTAAATTAAATTCTAAGGGGTGAAATAAAAAAAATCAAAATAAAATATATAGCAATCAAAAGTTTGAAGATCAAATTTATTATAATTAGTAAATAATATGATATATTTTAATTTTTTACAATTTCTAGAAAGTGTTTTCTACTCAAAATAAAAGGAAAACACTTTTCTAGAAATTAAATCATATTTTTCTTTAACTGGAAAGTATTTTTCGTTGACCTATTTTTCTAATGACAAAAAAATATTGAAAAGTTTGAAAAGTAATTTTTAGAAAATCATTTTCTACCAAACAAACAAGGCTATTAATGTTATACATTGTCATACCTAGTATCAATTTACGGATTGCCCAGAATCATCTTATTCAGTGAGTTTTGAAAGCTGGACTCAGCATGTAAATGAATGAATGTACAGAAAACTTGTATAAATGAAATAAAAATTGTAGCCTTTGATTGAGCAGCTCTCTCTCCCTCTCCCTCTCTGTTAATTATGTATGGTTGATTTGCAGGGTATCTTCTTGTCGAAACTTAAAAACTTCGCATTGGATCCAGTGCCTCCTTGTTTCTTGACACAACTCAAGATCGTCAAGATCCACACATTTGATGCAAGTGAGGAGGAATTGCGCGCATGCTGTCAGGATTTTATTCAGAGTCTCAACAGTTTCAGAGAAGGTGTACATTTCAGGTGGCAGGTTGAACCAGAATAAGACATCCATGCTCGCTAGAGAACCAAAATTCGAAAGCATTTGCATGTGAACCATGCACATATTGTTTTGAGTTTTGACACAAAATTCCATGTGTTGAACAATTAAAATAACTTGTGCTCTTACATTTCTTTTTCTGCAGTAGTGTTATAGATCAGTGGTATATTTGTAACTGAGTTCTAGCAGTTCAATAGGGGTATTTAGTTCCTTCTGATGTGTACTTCAATTTCCTGCAAACATTTTTTCGTCCGATTCTGCTATCTATACTGGATTTTGTTGTATCTTAATGTTTTTTTGTTTATTTCATTGATGCATAAGCTTTAATTGCTTGTCTTCTGATTGCAGATTCATGATTTTACTCTCTTTTTTTTTGGCTGTTAGATATTGCATAGTACATCCTTTTTCTTTCTCTCTGTGGTTAAATCCTCCTCTTCCTAAAACCTGGTTTAGCCGATGACTCGGTCTAAGGCATAAAAATCTTGTTAAACTGAAGCAAACAGCGTTGAGCATGGGGTACCCCGAAGCAAGCAGTGCTCTCTGCTTGTGATGTTTTTTCCCCTCTTTCTTCAGACAATTGAATGCCACTGTCTTTGTATAAAAACACTTTGCATCTCTTATTATATATTTAAATAGTTATCATTATTTTTTAAAAAGTAATAGAGAGAATTATATATAAAATAGCACTGTAGATGAAGACTGAGAGAGAAAAGAAATTACAAAAAGGCAACTTGAAAAGGGAAACAAAAACAAAACTATTTAATCCAGTTCATTCATGATACATTTAAGATTTCTAAAAAGATCAAAAGCCTGTATAACTGAAATTTCAAACCGAGAATTTCAATTAAAAAACCAAATAGTTATATTATTCTTATCTTATTAGTATCACTGCAGTAACCATTGACACTGGCAATCAATGTAAGTATTATTGTCTCGCAATCATGGTAACACCTATCTAACTATTTTATCAATATAACTATCATTAAAACAACACTGACCAAAATTGCATCCAAATAAAAAAATTTAAATATCCATATCCGATTCATTAAATTCTAAATATCCATTTTATATATATATATATAAACTCATTTATTTGGATGAGATCTCATGAATACCTCTCCAAAAAATTACCATCCCTAATTAGCATTCATTCAGCTTGGCACATCATCTTCATCATTCTGTACAAAAGAATAGTCGAATGTTCTCATTGGGTGTTGTAGCCACTTGTTCATCATTCTGTACAAAAGAATAGTCGAATGTTCTCATTGGGTGTTTACATACTTAAACTCTGTAAATCAAAAGTTTGTAGATATATTATAAGACTAGCAAGTAATGATGTTTAGTTTATTATAACAAAAACATACAAAATATAAAAAAGATTGTTCAATGTAAGCCTAGAATGCATACAATTTAAAATCTACAAACATGCAAAAACAAATATTCTTTCATTATTGTTGTTAGGGTGAGATATTTTTCAGCCCTCTCATTTAAGGAAAATGACAAGATTCAAGAAGTATAAATACCCTATAAACCACAAAGGTAAAGAATCCATAATTTCTCATTTCTCAATATATATATACACATAACATTATTTTCTCTTATAAAGAAAGCATTGATTAGATACCAAAACAAAAACAAACTACTTTGTTTTTGTGATTTAATGATCTTTTGCATATTTATTTAACTCTCTCTACATAGTTATTGACTTGAACAAGGACTATTTTGCAGGTAATAGGCTTTCTACATCAAGCCACTACCTTTCTACATGGTTGTTAACTTCGAGGCCGTGGGATTAGTCAATGTGTGCGCATGCCGGCCCGGACACCCATGTTAATAATAATAAAAAAAGACACCCTGCCAACTTAAACTGCAGTATTTCTCTCATTAAACTCTATTTCCTTTTCTTCTTTGTTGTTCTTCTGTGGTTGTCCTTCTCATCTGTATTAGCTAACATGTTCAACTGGCAGCACCATAAAACTACTCAAGAATAATAGTACCATTTTTCTCAGTTTATTCCTTATCAAGTTTTAAAATAATGCACCTGGTCTCCAACCCATTAAGCCAAGAACCAGTAAGTTAATCAGTTCGACCACAAAAAGAAGATTTTAAGACAAAGGTGCACTAAAGTGGACTGCAAGAGTTAAGGTGGGGAAGACTTTGAATGCAAGGATCCTAGGAGTTGGAGATCGCAATTAAGTGATCTCTTTGGCCAACGTTCTGCAAGCTGCTGCCAAAGCACTACAATTTTTCCTTCATTAATAGCTTGTTTGGGACCCTGTAGTTGCCTATTATTGATAGAGTGTTTTTGTATATCAACTCAGTAAAATGCCAGCACACCCAGGAATTCATGAAAAGGACAACCATGGGATCCAAAAAGAAGCACCAATTTCAATAATCCAGTCATGAAGACAGTTACAAACTCACTGAGTAGCAACTCTCAAAGCGAACAAACAACCCACATAACAACAACCAACACACAAACATTGTTGAGAAAGCAATAAAAATCAATGAAAAATGACAACAATATTCAAAGCAGCAACCTCACCGATTCAGGGGAAAAAAAAAACACCGATTTATTAATCGAAAGAGCGGCATCTATCACAACTTCTTTAACCATTGGCTCGACCAGAAAGAATTCAGTCCACATCACTTAATACAAAAGCAATATTATTCAAAAGAAAGATCAATAAATAACAAAACACAAATCTTGAGACTTGGAATGATTTAAAATCTAGAAAAGAAGAGAAGAAATATCAGTCGACTGGAAATGGAAGAAAGTAAAATTACTCTACCTGTCTAGTTACCCTCCTCTGTCCAAGCCTAAGTAAAATTACTCTACCTGTCTAGTTACCCTCCTCTGTCCAAGCCTAATATAGAACTCATCATTCAACAGCTTCTCATTGTTTGTGCCAACATCAATTGCTACAAGCAAGCACTGTATGTATTGAATACAGTTGGAAGGTTTTAGTAACTAAATAGCAAGGGACACCTAATAGCTCTAGTAAAGCAGTGATTGAGGTGTGTCTAAATAATGGAAGAAAAATGAGTATATGAAATTGTTGTACATTTGATAGCAGATTTATCCTTACTGCAGAGGGAAGTAATCCTCCTAATGCTGTCTACAGAGAGAGTTTTCCGACCAGAATCCCCATTCCTTAACGAATGTAAAACCATTGCATCATTAAGAGATAAGAAGTGGTTTGCACATCCAATTTGTAAACGAATTTATGAGCATCAATACCTGGCAACCAAGACCCCCAAGCCCGAAGATACACTCACCAACAACAATGACTTGGATATTTCTCTCTGCCCAATTCTTCGATGCTTTAAGAATTTTGCCCCTGAAAAATTCAATTTTCGCTTAATACTCCATAATTGAATACCATAGATGTTTAGAAAAGAAAAGAAAAAACTAAAGAAAATCCATGTATAAAGGTGCACATGAATGAAAATGAACAAATGTTATTGTGACAGCAATTACTCAAGCATCATTGCAGGTTGCTGGAACTACTAAGGGCGTTGAAACACAATATTCTGCACAATGGTTGGATTAGGTACTAAACTTCAAATGTATAGTCTAAATCTTTCCTTCTTAAGGGATGAGTTTCAAGCTTTTGCAAGTACACTGTTATAATAATATCCTATCCCATTATTTCAGCAAGAATGCAAGAAACTTCCCCAGGGCTTTCGAGTTGAAAAGTAGCCTTCATCTACTGCTCATGGCTGTCCTGTCAATCATGTAGTCCTTCATCAGAATTCATCATTTAAAATCTGGGTTATTAAAACAGAAAGCGAAAGGGCACACACCACCGTAGAAGACAATTCTGTTTAAAAAATCTTATTTGTGCCAATGGACACTAAAAAAAACTAAAAGCAAATCACAGAAGAGATCGAAAACCTTTCTTCCTTGGCTGACAAGCGATCTTCGAATGAATAAGCCCCACCCTTTTTTCTAACACAGAGAGGCAATGTGTTTGGTGAATGCATAGCAATGGCCAGTGAAGGGTTTGGTGATATTTGGTGGAAAGGGAAGATTCATATGAGAGGAAAACTGTATGTTGGTGTCTGGCCCTCACCATATTTTGAGACAAAAACACAAAAAATATGTATATATTATGATAACAAAGAAGCCACGTTGCCAAGAACTCAACCGCACATACAAAACCTGAGAAGAAATTAAACCAGATATATCTCGCGATCAACAAAATTTTCAACGCAAAACACTTTTTAAATCCACAGTGAAATCACTCTTAATCTGCAGGATCTCTGATCTCTTTTAGTATTTTTTGTTTATTTTAATTTCTTGTAATCTATAATTTGGGCAAAACTACCCTGCTATTTCCAATCGAAAGTGATTTGGGTTTCTTTATCCAACTTTTTATTACTAGCAAAATGGTCCAATAAAAGCCACATGACATGAAAAGATTGAACAAAAGATGTCCAATTGTCTTCTAATATTACAAATAGAGCATATATATATATGGTATGTTTAATTATATAAAAACAAACCATACTGCAATTAAAATATTGTCGAGCGTGGAGGCCTTACAAGTCCGAACTCTAAAGAAGGACACTCTGGCAAGCAGCTGAGTGCACTGTACTGGTGGGCTACATATATCAGAGGTTTCTAACGTCTCTCTCTGGAATGACAGCCTCTGCAACTTCCATCACTTCAAGAACCAGCCATGTCAATCTAGATGAAGTTACCATAAAGCTCCACTTCTTGTTTCAAACCTTTACCCTTTGTCTTTAAGAGCACGTTGCAAATAAACTAAAGTACTTGTCGGTTCACAAGGCCACTTTAGGGAATTCACATAGATAAACGAACAAGTTAGGGCAAACTTCAATTATACCCCCCCAATTATTGGAGTAGTGTCCATTGTCTCCCCAAAAAACCTTTTCTATTGATTTTATACCCAAATAATTTGGATTTTTCAATGAAGTTCTTCTAATAGGGACAATAATGTTCTCCAAGATCGTAGAATACTTGATCTTACTCGTACGTTCCATAATATTAGAAAATCATGTATAAAACAAATCTTATAAACTCAAGGAAGAAGCATAGTAACAATGGTAAAAAAAGAGAGTTATAATTGATGAAAAACATTAAAATAAAGAGGTAAATGAAAGTTATGATTTGGATGGAAGTCATGATCAAACATGAATGGAAAGATTTAATTGAAAATGACTGAAGCTGAAGGAATAAAATTTTGTTTGGGGACGAAATTGAAACTAGTAATCTAGTTAGGGGTATTCTTGAAGTTTTCCGAACAATTTAATTCATCTTGTTAGCAAGTTCATGGGATTGCTTTCTTGATTCCTGTTAGATACTGGAAGATTTCTTGAGGTCAACAAGCCAACTCCAACTCCAAAGCCAAACCAAAACCCACCAAGAAAATTCACTCAGAAAACGAAAAAATTAAGCCTACAAATGCAAGAACCTTTAGCTGAACCAGAACCAGAAGATGACGTTGTGAAGCGCAATTTCTTCTTCAGTTATGGCACTGTCTAAGCTTCCTCTCTGCAGTGTCTTCTTCTTCCTGTACATTTCACTTTTTATATCATCACAAGGTAATGGAGAAAAACCCCACTTGTATATTCACTATTT
>Ga0325403_1000363_pt1 | contig 30188 bp, 25 predicted proteins | sample PopdelMetagenome_19_FD_205665 | JGI IMG/M metagenome (GOLD analysis project Ga0325403, IMG submission 205665) | Populus deltoides microbial communities from Bellville, Georgia, United States - Xylem-PdKOR-R4 | ecosystem: Host-associated > Plants > Phyllosphere > Stem > Wood/Secondary xylem... | reverse complement strand
TTTTATGATCAGGGTTGCAAATATAGTAAGTTAACCTGGGTTAATCAATATATTATTATCTCGGATTTTATTTTATTTTAAAAAAAGATACGTCTTGATTTCTTTAGTCAAACCATGTTTTTATTGATTATCTAAATTGCATTTTAAACTGTGAAGTCAACTAAATCACATCGAGTTAACCCTTATATAGTTTTAAAAAATCCACTAAAAAACAGGTTAGAAACTCCCATATATTTTTTAGGTTTAGAAATTTTTTTGATCCAGATTATAGCATAATGCGACTCATTTATCTAGTAATAACTAAATGCAAAAACATGTTTGTAAGTAAAATCCTGAATCTCAATTTAGTTAGTGATATATTACTCCATCATCAATTGAATCCTTTACTTTTTTTTTTATTTTATCAATTTACCCTTATTGTAATTAAAAAAAATGTTGAAAGTTGAAATAAAAAATAAACCAACTTGAATTAACCTGTTAAACTAACAACATGAATCACAAAATTATGATAATTTCATAAAAAAACAAATAAAAAAGTAGCAAAGCTCAATTTTTAATATATTCAATGTTGAATGTCGAAATCAATAAAAAAAAACTAAACCCATGAGACCAGGATAGCTCCATGAAAAGAAAATTAAAAAAACTACGAAACTCAATTCTCAAACAACTTAATATTGAATGATGAAATTGATAAAAAAAGATTGAGTTGTTGGAGGGTGAAAATAAAAAAAATAAATTAAAAATAAACAAAAAAATAAATTGAGTCACCTTGGGTTAATTTGCCGATCCTACGATTCGAATCATGAGATCGGAATATTCTCATGAAAAATAAATTGAAAAAAATTATGAAATCTAGTTTTAAAAAATACTCAATTAAGAAGGACAAAAAATGAATAGGGTTAACCCGAACAACCTGTTAAACCTATAATTTAGATTATAATACCAGGATAATTCTATAAAAAGAAAAAAAAAATATAATTTAATTTCCAATCAATCCAATATTAAATGATAAAATCGAAAAAAAATCTACTAGGAAAAAATGGCTCAAAAAAATTGACTTGAGTCAACCTAAATTGACATGTTAAAACTATGATATAGGTTATAAAATTGAGATAAATTAAAAAAAACAACAAAAAATATAAATCTCACTTGCAATGAATCCAATATTAAAGATTGAAATCAATATAAAATAAGCTAAATTTATAGGATCATGACCCCAAAATAATTATAAAAAAAAAATTATGAAATATAATTCTTAAAATAATTTAATATTAAATAATAAATTTAAAAATCAAAATAAAAACAAAAATCAGACTGAAGAAGGGTACATTCAGAAAACAAACAAAAAAAAACAATAGTATTTTGGGTGATTCCTCGTAACCACAAACATTAAAGACAAACTCTCTACGTAGAAACTAAGAAATCCGATAGGCCCTGATTTTCTTTTACCCTCTAGGATTCCTGTTGACGCGTGGCCTCTTATCACACGTCCTTATTACATACATGGCCTCTTCGAGTCAACAAGACAATAATAGATGCCAAATGCCCTGAGTCATTTTCACTCTTCTTCTGCCAAAAACTTGAATCGATGTACCTCAAGCTTCTGTACATTGTCAAAGCAATTATTATTGACATTAACTATATTAAGGGTTGACTATTTTCAGGATTTCGAGTGTTTTATTTATTTATCACGAGTGGCTGTAGCACCTGGCAGCAGATTTTCGAAGCCTCGGAGGAAGAAACTCGTTGCACCACGAGAAAGATGGTGAAAGGAAGCCAACGTTTTGCATGTACTCGAAGAAAATGAAAGATCTGCATTTTCATCTTCCACGTACCTTTCTACTACATACGTGCATCTCATGGACACGTTCATCTGCCCTGTGCTTGGCTTCTTGTAATTAATCCACGGTAGCTGTTCACGACACCAACTAGGACCGTATATGCATTCAAAGCAAAAGACAGCTATGGATTTCGACGAAAGTACAGCTATGGATTTTGACGGAAGTTTGAGACCTTGAAAAATCACAGGCAAGAGAGAGAGAGAGAGAGAGAGAGAGAGAGAGGCAACAAGGTACTGCTACTTTCTCGAGTCTGATTTGAGCAGAGTTATCGAGATGGGCAGTGACGGACACCGCGTCCAAAGCAAGGACCAAAAAAATCGAGAGATTGGACGACTGGTTGCATCTTTTGCTTTTCTTTTAGTCATCGCTGCCGAGGAAGGGTCAATGTTACCTTTGCTAAATATTTTTGAACAACTGGTAATCAACGATGCAGATTTTGCAAGCAATCTCTATCTGTACCATTATTTTTGGAGCAAAACTTGTCGGCAGAACTTGACCCGTGGACATCACTTCGGAGCATAACTTGTTGTCCAGTAAGTTTTAATTTTTTTTATTTAAAATTTGAATTTTTTATTTTTTGAAAATAAAAATTTTAATATTTTTAGATCTTTTTTATAAGCTGATATTAAAAATAAATTTAAAAAATAAAAAAATATTAATTTAATATATTTATAAACAAAAATATTTTAAAAAACAACAATATATTTCCTCCCTTTTGTTTTTTGTTTTTTTAACATCTCCTGCGAGACGAATCATCCTGTCGTGCTGGAGAGACCCTAATATATTTATATGTTAGGCCCAAAGTGTAGAATATTCATTCGAATTAAAACAGTCAACTGCAGATATGTTTTTTCACCGAAGAATGACAGATGGTGTTGGGTACAAGACTTCGTGATATTGCAGTCTTTTACTCACCACTCGAACCAATTTATACATAAAAATCAAGATTGCGAGCTTGCATTCTCTATCTTTACTGAAAATTTTATGTTATTTGGTAATTATAATTTTATCAAGTTAAATTTATAATTATAAAAGTTAATTTTTTAATGTTTTTAGATAATTTTGATTTTTTAATCTGAAAAATAATTTTTTTTTAAAATAAAAATATTATTTTAATATATTTTTAAATAAAAATATTTTAAAAAATAATACCTACGGACGCACGATCGCTAAACCTTTCTGGGCAGCACCGGCAGAATAACATGGGCGCAAGCGGGGAGTTAGGAAGATACCACGTTACTACTCGTAGGTCAGGCCAACCAAACCCCGCCAGGGAATTCACAAGCCACTAGGTGCTGAAACTTGAAAGACCCACCAAAAAAAGAGAACCATTTCTCAGCAGCAGCGAAGCCAGGCTAGGTAAGCAACTAATAGAGTATGCCAGAGGTCAAACCCAAAAACAGGAGGAGCAAATCAACAGATTACAGATCCTCTGTCGTTGTCTCTCCGTACACCTCGTTATCATCGTTTCCTAGGTACTTACTTCCCATATAAAACCCGCTCTCAAAAATTAACAACACAACCCCTTATTTCCTTGTATCTCTCCTTAGCTCTTCCTCTCCTAGGTTTCCCCTCCTGCTGTGAGATTCCCTCCAGTTGCTCTAAATAAAATTAAAAACAAAGAATGAATATAAAATCAAACTGCTCCCCGTTGGGCCTGCTTATTGTTAATATAGCACTTGCTTGCATCGATGGTGCTCTTGCTTGTATTGCATTTTCTCAGGTTTGTTTTCCCTTTTCTTCTTCTTCTTCTTCTTCTTCTTCTTTGTGCATACCCTTTTGGTCTGTGTTATTATTGATGGCATTGGAATTCACAATCTGAGCTTCTTTGATAACTGAAACAAGTAGTAATGATGGATTATTGATTCTGTTTGATTGAATGTACTTTGAATTAGGTTTGGATTGAATAAGGGAAAATGGGAGATTTTGCGTCGTGTTGGAATTTGAGGGATAAATTAAAACAAAAAAGATTTTGGTATCGGAATATATTGTTTTTCTTTCAAGATTCCCAATTCGCGATTCTTTAGATTCTGGGCAAATAGATACCAGTCAAAAGAAAATGTTGGAGTGGAGCTATGTTCACCAAGGTTTTTTTTTTTTTCTTGGAAAAAAACGAGAGTGCATTTAAATGCTGGAAATTGTTCTTGAATACATGATTTTGAATGGCCAGAAATTTATCCAACGAAAGTTGCAGTTTGGATATGTGTGAGGACTATGCAGTGTCTACTTCCTTGGTAAGCAATCTATAGACCTGACATACTCACTAAAACTAATGAAGGGATTCGATCCGCGCTGGGATTTTTCCATAATGGCAATCTAACTAGGCGAAATGTGTACATTAGATTTATCTCCATTATTAGTCTGAGCATGGTGTGTAATGGCATAATATGCTCTTGCACATACTTTGTATAAAATCCCATTATATGTTATGTTTGTTAATTTCCCCCCCTTTTATTTTATTCTATTTGTTCTGACATGTTATAGCTATTTACCAGTTTACAAGGATCCATCTGCGAAATCAACAAACTGGATGGACACGCCAGAAAGTAAGCCCTATTTCCTTGCATTATGCTGAATCTATTTCTGTGAGGCAACCCTCAAAAATATTGCATATCATTTTCTTCTCCCTTTTCTGGATTTTCACCTCATGCCATGGCAGCCATCAGAGGGTTCTCTGCTACAGGAAGCTTCAAGCCATTTTTTCTTATGAAAATGAATGCAAAACTTGTTATTTTGTTATCATTTAGTGTGACTCATTAAGGATACTCATTTAGTGGCGGAAGTGTTAATTGCAGGTACTCCATCTCATGGTTGCCTCTTGCAACTTGGGTAAGTCTGAGGCATTACGGTTCAAACAGTGAAGATTTTTCTTTATCTTGGTATAGTGTTAAGTACAACGATGCTTCTGAATTCATGTTTTGTAAATCATGGTCATTTTAGCAATGGATTAATACGTGGAACAACAAGATTCATAAAAAAAGTAAGATGCCGCACCCCTCTACATTTATTGTCAATCATTTCAAAAGCCAGATGATTCCTGGAAAGAATAGCATCCTTTGAGCAATTTCACCATATTGTACCAAGATTTGAGAGGACCTGCATTTTCAACTCTTTTCTTTTTTCATGAGTTTCCAAATTTACTTTGAGCTTTCTTTTGAACTAAAATGATGTTTTAGCACAAGGTTTGGTCATGCTACCTTCTCTTCCTACACATTCCAACGGATATTGGAACTGATGTTTTTTTAAGTATGCTGTTTCATAACTTGTCTCTTTTTATTAATTGCATGAACCTAATCATGATAAAATGGAAAATCACATCTGTAGAAGGAAATGTGCAATGTCTAGGCCATTTGGTCGAGTGCATGATTACTAATTATGTTGATTTTTGAAATGTTTCAATTAGCTTTTAACTGATTAGTTTCCTGAATATCTTGAAATTATTTTTTTGAGCACTTTTCCATCAAAACACCCTCGCAATTTCTGATTTTTCTTTTTAAAATCTTCTTTGAGGATTTTTCAATGGTTTTATACTTTGTCAGCAAAAGGATCCCTTTGTCTCGGTGCTGAAATATGGAAGTATTAAGGTTTCGTGAACAAGTGCGTGATACTGTTCTGCAGAAATAAATTAATCTTCTGGATTTTGATTTCTATTTGGCAGGTTACTTCATCTACTTTATATCTACAGTTATTGCTACTTGTGATAGGTGGCCTTGCTGGTCTCATGCGTGTGGTTTTGTCCTCATGGGTAAGCTTTCCTCCAGGTTACTTTTACATGCAGTTTTATTCCAATCTATCCGAGTGGTCTTAAGAAACTTGTGAAATTTCATGCAGCATTTCCCAAAATTCTGTTCCTTGCAGCGTTTCTGCTTCTTCTATCTTTCTGGTAAGAGTAAGATTATTTAGGATCATTTAAAGCTTCATTCTTCTTTCTGGGCTAGGTTCTCTATTTTCGCTTGCTTTATCTGTAAGATAATGTATTCAGTCTTCTTGGTTCTTGTTTGGAGATCAAAGATGACTTTGCCTTTGTCCAACTCTAAGAGAAGATCAAAAGGTATTACGACAATGGAGGACAGATTTACAGCAGAAAGAAATGCTTTGATGTGGCTGTAATTAATCACTGGAGCCTTGAAGAGGCGGTACTAATGTTATAGGAAGATATTATTTTCTAGGTGGTGGAAAAATACTGTAAGGCAACAAATACTTCTTTGGATGGTGTTTGATGGGTAGATTTGGTGGATCAGGGTCCTGTCTATTATGTTTTACAGGAATGTGTAAGAGGAAGAGAGAAATAATGTTAAGAACAAAAAAATTAGAGACTAATCAGATTAGGCAAATACATAAAACCTGGGAAATTGCAAACTGGTTCTTTCATGATAGACTGGGTCAGCTGCAATATGTCATTTCTGCTGAACTTCTTAGAACTTCCTCTTGTGATTAGTTGTTTATGTTCTGTAAAAAGAACATGCTGCTGTGGCTTGAACTGTGATGGAACAAAAACTCAATTTAGTTCACATATAGAACCAACTTCACCAAAAGCACGGATTTATTATGTTCTTGCTTTGGTTCCTTAAGCTGATTTCTATTAATTGATGTCAACATGGTTATGTATTTTTGATCTTATAGTTTAATTCTGGGAAACTTTGGGCTTTGGACGTCTTAAAAGTTAAATCTACAGATAACATAGTAGGTCATAATGTTAACATTGCAGGAAAACTTGAAGTTCGCATGGTACCTTGCACATTATGAATTTGAATTATGACACTAGTGTACAAATGAATGTGAAGGTCATCTTCTTAGCATTTACCTCTATGAGACATTGTATCAAGAGTGGTATACTGTAATTTATGAGCTACATATATCTTTTTCATTGGTAATGATTTATAGGGTCGACCTTTGCCATCAGGCAAATGAAGAAGATGACGACGAAGAAGAAAATAGCTCTCAACAGCCTTTGCTGGAAAGTTCAAAGAATAAACCTGGTTCAACAAACACAGATAATTTCTGCAGTTGCTGCTCATTCCGAGGCATTCATGTTGGTGGTCGTCAGAAATTTGTTATCACAGTACGGGAAGTAGTTTTCGAGATTCTGTCATTTTTATGTTCAAATTTCTTCTATTGATTCTGGAATATAATGGTTATCTGTCTCTCTCTGATTATTTTTTTTAAATAAAGGTTGTCGTGTTGATCTTTTTCTTAATGCTGTCGTTTGCTGTGATAATCTGGATTGGAGTGGGAAAGAATCCAATTTGTTCTTCAGTAGCTGCCCGGGTATTAAATTCATCTCTTCTTGCTTATATTGTTTAGATAACAGCACAGGAAAATATATAGCTTTTCACTTTAAAGGATTTAATTGTTGGTTGGTTCTTTAAATCTTCTGGAAGTTGTGAATGAATTGTTCACTTCTGTGAATGACAGAAAAGCTGAAGTAAAATTATTTGTGACACACACACACTTTTTATCTTCAGAGCTACAAGTTATTGTTAATTACCTTAACATACTGTGCAGGTCTATGTAGATTTTTTGGCCTCTGCAATCCTCATATTGGGAGGGGCTTTAGGCTGCTATGGTAAGTAACTGAAATATTTTGCCATGTCAGCTAAATTTATTTGGAAATGCAATAGCATATTAAAATATATTACAGTTTGAGAAATATCCACCGTAAATGAAATGTGATGTTGTCATGTATACTTCTGCTCAGCAAAATATTCTACTGATAAATTATCTACAATAGATTCTGGAAGAGTAAATGTTAAGAAAGTGCTTGACAGTGTGGTAGCGGTTGATTTTCAAATAACTTTTCGCGTTGAAATGCATGCCAATGATTTTTTTTATTTTTTAAAAATCATTTTTGACATCAGCACATTAAAACGATCTAAAACATACAAACCATATTAAATTTTAGCAAAAAAAAAAATAAATAAATTTTTTAGGAACGCGGTGCAAACCGCATTCTAAATCATTAAATAAGTTTACTGGTAAGCTCCTTAACAATGCTTTCATTTTTCTTATTTCCTTTTTGTGAGAGCTTAGTTTCTCTGTTGTATACATTATCCTGTCCATTTTTATGCTGATTTTGAGTTGAACCTTGTGTATGAATAATATGGTATTGCTTTCTAGAATCCACTTTTATCTTGCTTTCTCTCCTACTTCTTAACCAAATGACTGGATGGAAGGTAGATTTAGTCAACTATTCTCTCCTTAAATAGAGGATACCAAAAACATATAGTTAAAAGGAGGAACTTCCAGCAAATGCTTGTTCGTGGCTATTAGAATTCACATGTGTAGAAGGATCTCGGTCAATGAATAGCTCTATTTATGCAAAGTGAAGAAGAATTATTGTTGTATACATCTCCAATGAGGGTCTTCCATCGAGTATTTCTTTCCAGCCATCAGCCATGTAACTTTTCATGTTCACCTCTTATTTTTTTATGCACATGTGTTCACATGTGCGGCTGCATAATGCACAAGTGCACCAGCACAACCATTTTATTTAGGTTAATCAAGAGTTGCCATGAATGCTCCAATTATTGTATTTAATAAATCACATGGAACTTTAGAGAATTGAACGTTAGTTGAAATAAATGGAATTTAAACCTTTAACTTAATGTATATTTTTCTCAAAAACATTAAAATTAAGAAGAGGAAAACACTATAAAATAATCCCAGAATCTTGTGATAAAATATGGGTACAGAGTACAGGTGGACCATCAATGGTGACCATACCAGAACTGTCTCCCCAAGCTCCTTTATAATGAGGCCTGGATTTGCTCCTTAAGTACTGTGACTGTCTGCAACCATGAGTTGTTTGCATTCATGCATGTGTTTAAAATTGCAACTTATGTGTCTCTTTTACTTGGAAACCGTCTTTGTATTTTACATGGCATGATAACATGAATGGTTTCATGTGTTGTTAACTATTTAAGTTTATTCTTCTTTCTCTGGACTATCTTTCACTGGTTGTTTTTCCAGGTCTTCTCCTATTTCTTAAATTGAGGAATGTAAGGTCTGAGACAGCTTCATCTGAGATGCGGAAGGTATTGTCTTTGTGATCTGCCTTCTGTTATAGTTTTTGTTCAAGATATTTCCTTACCATCTTAATGTCACCAATTATATTCTTATCCCTTTGAAGGTTATAATTTATAAAACATCCTGGCACTTCCTTCTTTGCAAACTGGAAAAACTTGATTGTGTTTAGATTTTGTAAGATTTTCCGTGATATGCAGGTTGCTGGTCTGGCAGTTGTCTCTGTTGTATGTTTTACGTCAAGTGCTGCAGTGGCTCTTCTTACAGATGTACCTGTAAGTGGTTGGTGGCTGTTATCAGTTCCTGCATTGGAATGTACAATTTTTAATCTAATTTCCTCTGGCAGCTTCTATATGATTGGAGTATGGAGAATAAATATGAAGCAAAAACACTAGTTCTTCTAGTTTTTTACTATTTTATAGGTACTTCCTCCACCTTGTTTATGTTTGCTCTTCAGCATACCAAAAGATTGCTTGTTTGATACAGTGAACTTTGACATGCTGTGAGCACCAAGTCCGTCTACTTGATTATCTAGCTCCATGTCTTCTAATACCAAACTTGATAGCAATAACTTGGGGCACCAAGGTTCAGATTAACTGAATGCCAAAAGGTGCTATCATGCCTTTGCTTTGAAACTAGAATTTACTTATGTTATGAATCTGTCACAAATGGAAGAAAGTTTGACAGTTGGAGAAGGGGGCCCAGCCTGGGATATTCATATGCATCATTATGATATTACACAACTGGGCGTGGGATGATATCAGTTTGATACATCCATGCCAAACATGTAGAATTAAAGATTTGACTTACTAGCCAGGTTGGCTCCTTTGAGAGATACTTACCTTAATAACCAAAAAATTGAAGTAACCTATGGTTTGATAGGTTGTAATTGATAAAATCAATGTCATTGTATAATTCATTTAATGTCATTTACTTTTTCCTCAGTTCTTGATTTTAAGGGAGTAGGGTCTTAATTTTTTCAATTATGTAGGCAAAACTAACTTTTATTCAGCTGATTGGCATGTGTTATTGTAAATTTGTGAGCAACATGTCTCTTATTGCTATAAGCTTGTTGTTTTCAGGTTCGTCGGTGCCCTCAGCCTTTGTATTATGGGCCATGAGAGAATTGCCAACCCCAGTTACAATTACACAAGCACAATCAAGAGCAGTAACTTTTTTTTGTTATGGGGCAGATGGAACACAAAATCCTCGGCACTGGGTTGCTGCTACAACTTCAAATAATCAGGTTTCTACGTCTTTCGTATTTTTTTTAAAATAATTTCCTCAAGCCCATTTAGGTGTTGACTTTAAACAGCATTTCTGAGTTGGAAATTTGAAATTTTCAGAAAATTAACTCGAAAATTCTTATTATGGCATATTGGACATTGGTTAGTAGGGGTGATCATTTTCAGTTCGGTTTGATTTTTACCTAAAAAATAACCAAACCGATTTTTTTTCTTTCAAAAAACTGAAACCGGTTCAAACCGACCGGTTTTGGTTCGGTTATTTTAGAACATAAACCGAAACCCAACCGATTGGTTTCGGTTCGGTTTGGTTATTTTATATTAAAAACCAAAAACTATATTGTTTTTTGGGGTTTTTTTTGTAATTTCTAATGGGTTTGGCTCGGTTTTTTTCGGTTTCAGGCTTATGAAACCGAACCAAACCAGTTAGATTTTTTAACTATTCTAATCGGGTTTTTTTCATGGTTCAGTTTTTTTGATTATTTGTTTTCCAGTTTTCTTGATTTAATCAGTTTTTTGATTTTTTTCTCACCTATGTTGGTTAGGAATCCCAGTAATAATGCCTAGCACTATTGCTTTAACTACCTAGGAGTCTGATAGAGAACAGGTGCCAAACACAAAAGTCAAGCTACAAACCTTGTGCATCGTCTTATATGATGATGTTGTAAAATATCGAAGCATGTCTTCCATTTTAAGCTAAAAGTCCGCTCTAGGTGCTTGTACACCATAAGAGGGAAGTTTTTCCATCGAAGTGTCTATGAGTAGGCTTTGAATCGCCAAAACTTGGAATTTCATATCAGGCACATCATAATAACAAGGAAGGTTTATTCTTTGTCACCCTCTCGTATTCCTTGCTTGCCTCATGGTAATCTTGGTGCTTTTGCGATGAACTTGTGATTGCAGCAACTACTTTCCCATTTCATTTTACCTGTGCATGAAACTGAACCAAATATACTAAAAGTCTCTCTCTGCGATTTCATTTCAGGTGTCAAAAGCAAGTCCAATATAAGCATCATTATCATATTCTGTGCTAAAGAATGCGGAAAGTATAGAAAGCTGTATTTGTTACGAGTGGAAGTCCAATTGTGCAATTTGACGAGCCAGCAGCTTCCTTACTCTTCACGTTGAAATTTCTTACACTCTTGGTTGGGTATCAAATTTTGACATCAATGATTGTACATAACTTTTAATATAGCAAGCGAGACTAACGTTTTGGTTAACGAGAATTTCCACTTTCATACCATCTCCTTTGAAAACTCGCCATGGAAGGTCTATATGAAAAGATTTTTGCTAATAGCTCAAGTAGATTTTTCCCCGTACACCTCGTACAATTGTATCGCTAGAATGGTTTGCAGGCTTTGTGATGCCTGAGTCGGCTCTGGTATCTTCCCAGGAACAGCTTTCTACATGGTGTTACGCCATTTTCTGTGAACACAAAAAAGTTAATAATCTCTATTGATAAATTAACCAATCTTCTAGATGTATGGCTCTCTCTCCCTTGCCAGAATCATATAATAGTAGGATATATAAATTTAACAATGAGACGGTGACTCAATGGTTCAGTCCACGCATTCTCAAAATTTCATCAATAACTTTTGTACTTTTTCACTTGATCTTATAACTTCTTCGCCCATTGAATATTCAGCTTAATTGACCCCACTAGATGTCAGTCTCGCTGGGCAGAAAGGTTACATGTGCCTCCTGCAATTTCTCACTTTCTTGGTTTTGCTTCATTTTTTTATGAATTTCACAAGCACAAGATTAAGATTTCAAGCAGAAAAAAGAAGACATTGGGAAGGGGCAAGATGCTTAATGGAGCTAAATCAAGGATCAATGAATGATTTAAAGATAGCAAGAGGAGGAGGCTAAATCCAAGAAAATAAAGGAAAAGAAGGGCGGCTTCTTTCACTAATACACTCGTGTGTAAAGACTTCACCAAGCAAAAATTATATCGCGTTTTCGAGCCCAGAGAAAAATTATCCTCAGCATGCTTGTATAATGTTCGATTTTCCATATTTATATGAGGCAACAAATATCATAGATCGATCTTACATGACGAGGGAGATGAGCCAGAGTTTTGGAGTAAAACTTTAAAGTGTAAGGACTAAAAGTAACCATTCCAAAACGCCAAGGACCGGAACGCCAATAATTCTCTGCATTCTAAAATTCCTAACGTTCATTTTTTTTTATTTGAAAGTATATCGAATATTTTTTTATTTTTTAAAATTTATTTTCCATATTAACGCCTCACAAAACGATGAAACCCTCTCTCCCCGCCTTTAACAATTCCCGCCAGCATCCACTTTACTTACGAAAAGCAGATGGAACTGCTGTCTGTTCCTCATGGAACTCAAAAGAAAAAGAAGCACCGTCCTATAAAAATAACCTTTAAGTTCAATTCTTTTCTTGCCACCAGAGCAATCACCCACTCACTTTGCCCCACTCCAGACTCAAAGCATCAATCTTTCTGGTTCTGTCTCTCTCTACAAAAACAGAATGGCCTCTCTCGTTTTCACTACTTTCAAACAACCCTAACAACTCAAACAAGATACCGAAACTCAAAGAAACTCCCAAACCTGAAAGTATAACGCATTGTACGTCCTCGTTGATTGGCGATGGCGAGTTCGAGCGGGACCAAGAATGACGCAGGTCCGGCGCCGCGGTCGCTGTCTCGGAAAATGACGCGAGCACCGACGATGATGTTGGATCTTCCTGACGAGGATAACACCTCCGTTGACAGTGAGCTTGTGCCGTCTTCTTTGGCCAGTATCGCTCCTATTCTTCGCGTTGCTAATGAGATTGAGAAGGACAATCCACGCGTCGCTTATCTCTGTACGTAACCTCCTCCACCTCTCCTTTGCATACCTCTTTCTTTCTTTCTTTTTTCCTCCTGGATAAACAATTCATTGCATAATGGCTTTTATATTTATCTATGTTTTTGTGCAAGCAGGCCGATTCCATGCATTTGAGAAAGCTCATAAGATGGATCAGACGTCGAGTGGACGTGGAGTTCGACAGTTCAAGACCTATCTGCTTCACAGGCTTGAGAAGGTACAATAACTGATTTTTTTTTAGAAAAATATTTTGTTCAGGTTTCATTGCTGGGGATTTTAGGAATGATTGTGGTGTTCTTCTCGAATGAAATTTGTTTCTTATAGCTGTTTTCTTCTCTTTTCTTTGTTTCAAGTACCAATGAAGTGAATTTGTATAGCTGCATTGGTTGTGAATTTTCTTAGTATTCTCGATGAATTCCCTTTTGTTAATTTTAGCATTTTTGAACTTTTAACCGGCAGGCATATTCACTCCTCGGCAGCTGGTAAATTTATAAAAAACTTACAGCAGTATTCAAGATTATCTGATATACACTGTACATAATTTGTGTTCTGAAGTTCAAGATTCCAGTTGAATTTTGTTCATGTGCCAATCGGGATCATACTATCAATCTAGGAAAAGTTAGGCAGTTGTTTGATCACATATCCATAAAAAATAACTGAACTGCTTACCTGATGTTTTTATCCTACTTGTTTTAGGGTGCCTGAAGTTTTTAGTTCAACTGCTTTCCTGATTCTTAGTAAAAAAATAATTACCGTACTGCTGGCCTGTATCTCGAAGAAAGTCATTATGGTACTGCTTGCCTGACTTCTTGGAGCATTCTTGGCATACTAGCTGAAATTTGGTACGACTTATATAGCTAATCGGAACATTTTGGTTCAGATGCTCTTACAAAGTATTAGAAAATGAATGTATAGAGTCCTGTCTAATATTGTGTGGCGTTTGCATGATTCTGTTGGGCCTGAACATGAGTGGGACATTGCGCAATCTTACAATGAACTGGATATATGAAGGTCCAGTGTAGCATTATACAGCGTGTTGCTTTCTCACTAACCAACAGAAGCCTTATCGTTGGATGCGCTAACCATGAGAACAATTTGTATAATCCTGTTCATGATGCTCTGCAGCATAGATGGAATGCTATTTATGTGATTGTTTTCTACTCTGGCATTTCTTTGATTTTAAATTCTTGTTTGGTATCCCATTCTTGTCCAAATTCTTTCAATTGTAAAAAAAATATATGTTCCGTAATTTATTTATTTTGTTCTCTTAATCTCCTGGGGATTGCTCTTGACTGGATATATTGCCAAAGTAAACTGTAGTTTCGTTAAGAAGGAAAAAGTTGGCCTTTTGAAAATCAAATAATTGAGGAACTGCATAACCGATTGATGGTTTAGCCTAATCACAGTTTCCTAAAATGTAATTGGTCATTAGGTAACCTGTTTAACACACACACACACACACACACACATACATACATACATATATATACATACATATATATTTCAATAACACTTTCAGATTGCAATAGTCCTTTTATGAAAAAAGAAGATATTATCAGATTGCTGTATTAAAAATATACTCGAATGATATTCCAGAGTTCTCAGGAAATGATTTTAGAACTTTTAAATTTCCCTTTTTTTTAGGAAGAAGTGGAAACAGAGTTTCAGCTGGCAAGAAATGATCCAAGAGAAATCCAGTTGTATTACCAAAGATTCTACGAGCAGAACATTAAAGATGCACAACATACAAAAAAACCGTGAGTCTTGATTAATTTTAAGGAGCTTACTTTCTTCTTTATTTTTTAGTCTAGTTGTTGTCTTGCCAAAGTTACTAAGCATTTATCATATCTTATTCTTTGTATCTTGTCAACTCTTGCAGGGAAGAGATGGCTAAAATTCTTCGCGTTGCTACAGTATTATATGATGTGCTGCAAACGGTGGTACCAGCAGGAAAAGTTGACAATGAGGTTTGTTTTGATTGCTTTCAGCATCCTGACATGAGTTCTTAAGGTATATGTTTTAGGTGCTTAATCATGGATGTTAAATTGGTTTTATTGTCACAGACAAGGAAATATGCTGACGATGTTGAGAGGAAAAGGGGACAGTATGAACACTATAACATTCTTCCACTGTATGCTGCCGGGGTAAAACCAGCGATCATGGAACTTCCAGAGGTTGGATATATGTACTATATGTAATCTTGTTTTGCTTGTGCTAACCACATTAATTATGAATGCCTGAAATTTATCATGGTCATCCTTGAAAATATAGATCAAAGCTGCACTTCATGCTCTACGTGATTTGGATAATCTTCCGATGCCCAGAATTACGCTGCCACATGTTTCCTCTGATGACTTGCCGAAGGAAAGTGTTAAATCTGTCAATGACATACTCGATTGGCTTTCATCCATTTTCGGGTTTCAGGTAACTTGCACCTTCAGTTCTATTTTTGCAATATGTTTTCGTATTTACATCTAAAATGTCATCAGTTTTGGGTCTTTAGTTTGTTAGCTCTACTAATCTGCATTTATAGCTTCTTCACGTTTAAGTTGCTTTAAGGACTCACAGACATGAATGCTTGGACCTTCGGGTTGCAGTTCACTATTATTCATATACTTTATTCCTTTTGAGAATTGGCAGCAGTATTGTTCTTCATGAAGCTAGGTAAATCTTATGTGGCAATGAGGAGATTGCAACGAAAGTAATAAAGAAATTAGTGCATCTCTTTTTAATGCTCGTGGAGAAAAAATCAGAATGTTTCTAAAAAGAACATTTGGAAAAGAAAAGAACTCTCCCTCCCTCCTCCCCTCTCCTCCAAATCATCAAAATGAGGCTAACATTTGGAAAAACAAGATTAGTGTTGCGTGGATTTGACAATTTGTTTATCTTGTTAGATATCTAGTGTGGGTTCAGTAATACCTTTGAGCTGCCACAAACACATCAGAGTTTTGATGGTTATAACGAAACTTGTGTGCCATGTTCATATAACCAAGTCAGCTTTATGCATAAAAGAATTCTGATTCAGTTATATTTCCTTATATTCTTATCTCATCTATAAAGTTCAACGAAACGAACATTAGTTTATCTAACTATATAATACTTCTTTTTTTTTTTTTTATCTTGTGGGGGATCAAAGCGAGGAAATGTGGCAAATCAGAGGGAGCACCTGATATTGCTACTAGCAAATATGGATGTAAGGAATAGGAGTCTTGATGATTATACTGCGGTAAAAGCTTGATCGCTTTCTTCTATTCTCTCTATAGAAGCTTTTTGTTGACATCTTTATATCATTTTCTTTCAAAGATTGAATTAAAGCTTATTGCAGCTCAATAGTAGGACCATACAGAAATTGTTGGATAAGATTTTCAAGAATTATCGTTCATGGTGTAACTATTTGCGATGTAAATCAAATCTTAAGTAAGTTATTGTGCCACTGTGTCTTAAGTTAGATTTCAGTAGGTATGGTGTATTATTTCAGGTGGCTGAAGTTTTTTGATCTTGCAGGTTTCCTGAAAAGTCTGACACCCAACAGCTAAAGCTTATTTACATTGCACTCTATCTTCTTATATGGGGTGAAGCTTCAAATATACGATTCATGCCAGAATGCATTTGCTATATCTTCCACAAAGTACGTTTTTTATAAGACCTTTTCATGGACTACTGTCAAGTTTGAATTAAATAATATTAGCATGGCACACGCACACACATGTTATTCGTTTCATTCAACATACCATCTTGTATAGGAATTATGATTCACATGGGCCAGCAGCATTGTAGGCCTTTGTTTTTCCTGAAAGAGATAAATAAAATTTTAAATTAATTAAAGAAAAGCGCCGGGTATTTTTTTTTTAATGGAAAAGGTATGATCTTCAACAGAAAAGGAATCCTGAATAAGTAGAGCAAGGAAACTTTCTGTGGAGAACATAAAAGATTATAAGAAGAGTTAAAAAAACAATGACTTTCTAGTCTCATTTCATATCCACTAAAGAAACTCCTAAATGCCCCCAGATACATTGTACAACGAAGAAGCTAGGAAAATGATTGGTCCCACATTTATTATGTGAAAAAGGATTGATTTTTTCATACCACTGCAAATATTGCACATTTATACATAATTTTATAATCCTTTCTCCCCAAACCCACCAACTGCATAAAAAAAAACTCTTCCATCTTGCTATTGTTGCTGATGCTCACCAGTGGTATCAGAAATTGTATTCTACATATCCCAAACCAGACAACAAAGTATCAAAAAAGGTCATGTGTCTACCCTTTATTAAGGCATATAAGAAAAGCATCATTTGAAAGTGCCTTATGAGGTCTTTTTACTTGTAATTAGTTGTTAGGATTATCTTAATCATCTACTATTGACCGAAATAAAGGTCTTAACCTTGGTTTCTAAATAGCAGAATCAATCTGTCTCTTTTGCTTGTTACGAGTGTTACAAAATCAGTTTACCAGAAGCATTTGTGCCAATTATGATAGCAGAATCATAGGAAATTAATCTTTGGCATATAATTCTCCTATCTTGGAAAAGCAAATGAAACATTCTTAGGCTGGTATCTGTTTAGCTTCCTACATAATGATTTTTTGATGTTCCATATCTGTTTTGTATGCGAGTGTAATGCTCTCCTTATTTCCCTATGTATAAGATGGCACATGAAGTCTATGGAATATTGTTTAGCAACGTGCATCCTGTTAGTGGGGAGACATATGAGACAGCAGCACCTGATGATGAAGCCTTTCTGAGGACTGTTATAACCCCAATCTATCAGGTTTTGCGCAAGGTATTTTTTAACTCAATTTTTTGCTTATTTTTTAACCTTCAATTACATGTTACATCTGGAAAATAATTTCATTTCCTTAAAAAGGAAGCAAGGAAAAACAAAGGAGGCAAGGCTAGCCATTCAAAATGGAGAAATTATGATGATTTGAATGAGTACTTCTGGTGAGATCCTTTGAAGAGTAAGTTTTGTTCCCGCATTTAGTCAAGATTACTGACAGTCAACTTTTTTCATCTTTTAGGTCTGATAGGTGTCTTAAATTAAATTGGCCAATGGACCTTAAAGCAGATTTTTTTGTTCATTCTGACGAGATTGCACGTGCAAATGAGGTATCTCTCTCTTCTATTCCCCTCCCCACAAAACCAAAAAAAGAAGGTTAAGGTATCATAAAATATTCCGGACTCTAGTGTGTTGTAGCCTTTTACTGAAGCATGTGAACAACTGTGCTTCACAAAAATGAGAAATTACGGAGCACGGTGTTTGTCATCAACTGTTTCTCGCTGATCTTTAAATTCATCACTATTTTTGAAACATCTTTCAACTGGTTTGTTTTTTGTTCCTCTAAAACGTGATGTAATGATGTTTTTTAAGCCATCGATAATTATGTTAGTATCTAATGTTGAGCTGTTGAACTTCTTCCGTGTTCCTGAATTTTTATATTTTATGTGATCCCTTGGGGAGTGGTTTATCATGCATTTCTTCCAAGTATTTTTTGTTGAAGTTTTTGTGCTTCTTGCAGAGACCTAACCAAAGCACCGGAAAGAGGAAGCCTAAAACTAATTTTGTTGAAGTCCGCACTTTTTGGCACCTCTTTAGAAGTTTTGATCGAATGTGGATATTTCTTATATTGGCTTTGCAGGTGGCCTAAAATGTTTTGAGTTAATGCGTTCAATCAATTTTTCTGCTTGGAATCAACTGAATATGAACTTGTTTTCCAGGCTATGATAATTGTTGCATGGAGTCCTTCTGGATCTATTGTAGCCTTTTTCGATGAGGATGTCTTCAAAAGTGTTTTGAGCATCTTTATTACTTCTGCATTCCTTAATCTTCTGCAAGGTATTGGTGAAATTCTCAAAAAAAAAAATTTCCTTTCCAGAAAATATTGTTTTTTGTTATTTTTATTTTTATTGCTTTTATTCCATTGGAAAGGAAAAACTTTGCTTGCCTTATTTTCAAGCGAATTAGCAGTTCTTGTGGAATGTGGGCATCAACCAAATGAAAGAAATCCTTAAGGCAATTTCTAAAGTTATATGAAACCTTAACATGAATTTTAAAAGTTTTCCAGATGTCTATATCCTGCAATGGTTGTGTGTTGTAAATTGAGCAACATTTCTGGTTTTCCCTTGACATTTTCACCTTTTCTTTTGCAGCTTTTCTGGATATAATTCTGAGTCTTAATGCTTGGAGGAGCTTAAAAGCCACACAAATACTACGGTATCTTCTGAAGTTTGTTGTGGCTGCTGCATGGGCTGTGGTTCTGCCAATTGGTTATTCAAGCTCTGTGTTGAATCCAACAGGACTTGTAAAGTTCTTTAGCACCTGGTCTATGGATTGGCAGAACCAATCATTTTATACCTATGCCATTGCAATTTATTTGATACCCAATATACTAGCTGCCATATTTTTTTGTCTTCCTCCTTTACGGAGAACCATGGAACGTTCAAACTGGCGGATTGTCACTCTTATTATGTGGTGGGCTCAGGCAAGCATGTTTAGCACTGTTACTTCTGACTCAAGTGTTTGTGTGCATATGTGTGTGTATGTTTCTGGTTTGGTTGATATTCTAGATTTTGTTTTTTTTCCCCTCTTCAACCTAGGGCTTGCTTTAAATATTTTTTTGCCTACCTGCAGCCAAAACTATTTGTAGGAAGAGGCATGCATGAGGATATGTTCTCACTTCTGAAGTAAGAAAACAAACGTTATTGATTGTTATTTTATTTTCATTTTTATTTTTTAGGAGGGGATTAGTGAGGTTACTAGAAAGTTGCATTATTTGGTGCAAATATTTAATTTATGTTAGAATTCTTGTTGGAAATTCAACATGAATTTGATTCTGCTATAAATTAGAGATTATTTCTCCTAAAATCTTGATTTTCTCCTATGCACAGGTATACACTGTTTTGGATCCTGCTGATAATCTGCAAGCTAGCATTTAGCTACTATGTGGAGGTTTTCTCTCCTTGAACACCTTGGTTGTTGAATTTCAGTACTCCTTTGGATAAGATTTTGTTAATAGTATTCTGAGTTTAAATGCATTAAGTACTCACAAAACACACATCCATGTGCATACATAGAGATGTTATAAGTTTGCTTTATGCATGTATTTAAAATTTGGATATATACACATGAAACAAAGATATTCAGATAAAGAGCATGGAATTGTCATGAATAAGTTTAGGAGGAACTCTGAAGTCTTTCCGCCGCCACCTAAAAGGGTGTTCCTCTTGTTGCATAGCATGCCACATATATTTGTACTTCTCAAATTAAAGAACAGTTGCATGCAGTGTAGGGTTGGGAGTTGAGGGATAGAAACTTGACTTCCTGAAATTTACATTATTTGGAACACCCTTTGGATGCAGTTGCCATGTGAGATATTTTAAATTGCTCCAAGGATCAAACTCTTAGTTACATGGCTAATACGAGAGAAAGAAATACAATTCCTGAGAGAGAGGGTATTGAAGCCTGTGTGTAATACTAGGAGAGACACAGTTTCCTGAATTTTCTTCATTTGTTCCAGAAACAGATAACCCTACTATGGGAAAGTAGGGTGAAAGTGCTAAACTTTTCTGGCCTTATCTCGTATGATTGAAATCTTTTGCCACTAGCAGATAAGGAATTCTTAGATGCTGACTACCATTCTAATAGTAAGAAGGAATACAACTTCTTTTTACATTTCTCAGGAACCTTTACCTTAATAATAAAAACTATGATATTTTTTAACAAAAAAAGTGCCAAAAACAAGCTGGTAAAATCCTATACTAATCAATGATTGCACTTCTCGTGAATTTTCACAGCAACTATACTATGAATGTGGCAAAATAGAAAAAGAGATTCTATATTTGTCCATTCTATAGGTTCTTTACTTTTTATGTGGACGTGTTTTCTTTGTTGATCTGTCAAATTCATTCTGCTTATAACCTGTATCCTGCATATTTGTGAATAGATACTGCCTCTAGTTGAACCAACAAAGTTGATTATGGAGATTACCGTTGATAACTATCAATGGCATGAATTCTTTCCTCGACGTAATACTTCACCCTTTTCAATGACTATTTGTACTTTTTTCATCATGAAACTGTAACTAAGTCATATTTTGAAATTGTTGTAGTTACGCATAACATTGGTGTTGTTATCTCAATATGGACCCCTGTTCTTCTGGTAAGTGGACTGAATAAGAGGTTTAATTAGGAAAGAGAAACTTCATAGCATTATGTTACATTACAAACTTTTTCAATAAGGTAAATTCCGTTATTGTGTTAGGTTTACTTTTTGGATGCACAAATATGGTATGCCATATTTTCTACACTTGTTGGTGGGATTCAAGGAGCATTCAACCATTTGGGTGAGGTTGGTGGTCATTTTTTTCTCCTATAATGATATATTAGCAATCATATGATGTGCAATGATCCTATTAACCCAACATTGTTTTGATTGTTATAAGAGATCTGAAATCCTAGTTCATATTTGATTGTATGGAAATTATCACTTTACAAATGGCGGTTTTGATTGTGCATTACACTTGTAACTTTTGATTTTCCAGATAAGGACACTAGGGATGTTAAGGTCCAGATTTGAATCAGTGCCTTCAGCTTTCACTCGCCATCTTGTGCCATCGTCAGATGAGGATGTTTCAGGGGACCATGTGATGGTAGCAATTCTAACAAATCTATGTAGTAGTTTGCTTATCTGCGCTGGCTGTCTGATATATATATCTTCTTCTTTTTCATGATGTTCCTTTTGGATGCATTTTGTTCCAAATACAAAAGCAGCAATATTATTTGGTCTTCCTACTTATTTTATACAGCAATCAATTGGAACTTTCTCCTTTGTCTTTGGTTAAATTGACAGTTCTCTTCATGTCAGGCTGAGCAACAAGAAAGAAAAAATATTGCAAATTTTTCACATGTGTGGAATGAGTTCATATATTCCTTGAGAGCAGAAGATCTGATCAGCAATCAGTTGAGACTCTTCTTGCTAAATAATTATTCAATATGTCAAGTGCATCATATTCTATAGTTGTAAGATTTTAATTTACTTCACTTTTCAGTGAAAGAGACTTGCTGCTTGTGCCGTATTCTTCAAGTGATGTCTCTGTCGTGCAGTGGCCTCCTTTTTTGCTTGCTAGCAAGGTAATACCTTCTGTCATTGTTATTCTTAATGTTTGTACTCAATGCAAATCCAATTCCAATTTATTTCAATGTGTTGATTGACACACGACAGATTCCTATAGCATTGGATATGGCAAAAGATTTCAAGGGGAAGGAGGACGCTGAGTTGTATAAGAAGATGGATGAATATATGCAATCAGCAGTAATTGAGTGTTATGAGACATTGAGGGACATAATATATGGCCTTCTGGAAGATAGTGCAGATAAGACGTAAGAAGCATCTGTCTTGTGAGCTTGAGTCTCGCGAGTAATATTAGATGAATGTGGCCATATATGATTGATTATTTATCCCTTTTTTTTTATTTTCTAAATAGGATTGTAAGGCAGATATGTTATGAAGTAGACGTGAGCATACAACAACGTCAGTTTTTGAATGAATTCCGGATGAGTGGATTGCCTATGCTTAGTGAATATCTGGAGAGATTTCTAAAATTCTTGGTAATGTGCTTTCTTTATGCTTTCATTTTTTTTCCTTTTTCTTTAATTTCTGAGCATTTTAGCTTGTAACTTGTCATTGTGATCTGCACTTGCTCATTTTTGAGTGCTCACACTAGAATCTTTTTGACAGCTAAGTGATCATGAAGAAGCTGATGACATGTACAAATCTCAGATAATTAATGCTCTCCAGTCTATTATAGAAGTTATCACTCAAGATATCATGACGCATGGCCATGAGTAAGCTCTGAATGATAACTAATTTACTGGGGATGTCAAAATGGTTGTGACAGACTGAACTGTGATTACTAAACGTTTAGATACATATCCCTGCAGAATCCTGGAAAGAGCTCACACTGCTACCACAGGGGATGAAAGTAGTGTAAGAGAACAGAGGTTTGGAAAGATAAATATAGGCCTCACATATAACAAGTACTGGAGGGATAAGGTTTTCCTCATACTTGCGTATTTTTTTTACAAATGTCATGTTATGATTTCACATATATATCTTTAATTTCTTACTGTTTTATATTTCTCCCGTAGGTCATTAGGCTCCATTTACTTTTGACTACCAAGGAATCTGCCATAAATGTGCCCTCGAACTTGGATGCTCGTCGCCGAATAACTTTCTTTGCAAATTCCTTATTCATGAACATGCCGAAGGCTCCAAAAGTCCGAGACATGTTCTCTTTTAGGTGAGTGATTGAACAATGTGAAACTTGTTAGCAAAAATGTTAAAGATGGGAGTAGCTTTTGTCTATACTTTCATCATGCCAACAACAAGTTCTAAAATAAATCATTTTCAACAATGTTCATGGCTTTTTGCCACAATCGGGTCAGAAATGAAGAAATGGTACCATTCTCATGCAAACATGATAATGATTGTGTTAATAAGGATTACACAGTTTCTTCTCTCATTCACTATCTTTATAAATGGTCACATGCTTCTATACTTCTCATTTTCTTCCGTATAGATGATCATTCATTGGTCATAAATAGAAGGTTACTTGTTTTCATTTTTTTCTGCTCTGACTTTTGATGTATTTTTTGATATTATTAGTGTTTTGACTCCATATTACAAAGAAGATGTTCTTTATTCTGATGACGAACTTCACAAGGAAAATGAAGATGGGATAACAATTTTGTTCTACCTAAAGACCATATATCGTGGTGAGTGAGTTTTGCACCAGTTCCTGCATCACACTTTTGGTCTTTTATAATGGGGTTAACTTATCAAGCACAAATGACTACAAAACAGATGAATGGAAAAATTTTGAGGAACGCACAAATACATGTTCTCCCAAAGAGAAGATGGAGCATACTCGTCAGTGGGTATCCTACAGGGGGCAGACCCTTGCTAGAACAGGTTTGAATAGTGAAGATTTTTGCAGCTGTACTTACCATCTTCATTTCTGGATGTTGACTAGGCTATCATCTAACCACTCATATATATTTCTCAAATTTTTTTCCAGTGAGAGGGATGATGTACTATAGACAAGCCCTAGAACTTCAGTGCTTATTGGAATTTGCAGGAGACCATGGTTTGTGATTTCTTAACATATATACACATTATGATTTCTGAAATTTAGCATTTGATTCCATTGCCTCTAATGATTCATTCTCTTTTTGATAAACTAATCACCGTTTTTCTTTGCAGCTGTTTTGAGTGCCTTCCGTACCTTGGAACATGAGCAGGATCAGAAAGCTTACTTTGATCATGCACAAGCACTGGCTGATTTGAAGTTCACCTATGTTGTTTCCTGTCAGGTGTATGGAGCTCAGAAAAAATCCACTGAAGCCCGGGACCGAAGTTGTTACAATAATATTCTGAATCTAATGCTAACGTAAGTTAAAATTATGTCTCTATGCGTTACATGAAGTTCTCCATTTAAATGCAAAAGGTTGATGGAATCCTTAATTTAATAACATTATTGCAGGAATCCTTCACTGCGTATTGCTTACATCGACGAGAGAGAGGTGACAGTGAATGGAAAATCTCAAAAATTGTATTACTCTGTTCTCGTCAAAGGAGGTGATAAGTTTGATGAGGTATGGGACTGATTCCTTGTTTGGTGCAGAATTTAAGTGTTGCTGGATTTCTATGATAAAATTTAGTAGATTTATTGGTCACTTCCAGTTAAATTTATCACATTTCAAATTGCAATTAAGGTTTGGAAATTGCAGAGTTGTGTTCTGGAAAAAATCTAGTTAGTGTCTGCAAGATAATCCTATGGAGTACTTTGTTATCTGCAGATGTAAATAAATTGTGCTGTAAAGGACTATTTTTAAGGAACAATTACATTTATGCGATGTTCCCCAACTGCTTAGTTTAGCACCTTCATTCATTTACTGAGAATGAGGAACATGTCCTGCCTTTGCGTTCTCAAGAAAGTTTTTGAGAGTAGTTGATTGTTAATGCTGCTCCAGTATTACAAGCTTATTTTGCCATTTTTGTTCAATCTGAAACATGTTCTCTTATATGTCGTTCTTGTTACATTGCTAGGAAATCTACCGAATCAAGCTTCCAGGTCCTCCAACAGATATCGGTGAAGGAAAACCTGAGAATCAAAATCATGCCATTATCTTTACCCGTGGAGAAGCCTTACAGACTATAGACATGAATCAGGTGGTTAACTTTTTCTTTATCCTTTCATTTGTAAATTACATCACATAGTAATTCACTGAACTTTCCCTTTGTTTTCAGGACAATTACTTTGAAGAAGCTTTTAAAATGAGGAATGTGTTGGAGGAGCTTAAAAAATCTCATCGTAGGAAACAAAACCCTACGATTTTGGGTGTCAGGGAGCATATATTTACTGGAAGGTCAGCCTTACCATTTAATGGTTGTGCTAGCACATGTTAGCATGCAAGAGAATTATGTTGTAGAACAAAGCTGATTTTGACAGTATAAACCCTTATATTTCTTCCCTTTCATTTGACAGTGTTTCATCACTTGCTTGGTTCATGTCCAATCAGGAGACCAGCTTTGTGACTATTGGCCAACGTGTTTTAGCTAGTCCTCTAAGGTAAGCCTAATTTTAGCCAGCAATCAATGTATAGTATTATATACAATTTACAATTTGAATGCTCTTTCCATCTGTTAAAATTTGTATCTGCGTACCTTTCTATTTTTTCCTTCTAATTCTCAAATTCCACAGGAGCATGTTATTTTTTGTACTTCTGGATGAAAATGGTGTTTTCTCTCTTGCTCGTGTCATAACAAACTATTTGGAGTGCCTCGTCTCCATTAACATGCAATGTTGTATTCTGCGGTTCTGTAGCATTTTAGTTGTTTTTGACGTACAATGTTGTATGTTGCTCTAATTAAAATATTCTGTCACATGCTCAAAAATCTAATTTAATTTTGTTCTATTACCACCAATTTAAGATTCTAACAAATGTTGTCTAACTTCATAGGGTACGATTCCATTACGGCCATCCTGATATATTTGACAGAATATTCCACATAACAAGGGGTGGCATAAGCAAAGCTTCAAAAATAATAAATTTAAGCGAGGATATATTTGCAGGTAATTATATATGGGTTTGAACACTATTGCCATTAGATATAATTATCGTGTGACGATTAAGCATTCGGATGTCTTCAGGATACAACACAACCCTACGTGGGGGATATGTAACGCATCATGAATATATCCAAGTAGGGAAAGGGCGTGATGTGGGGATGAATCAGATATCATCTTTTGAGGCAAAGGTTGCAAATGGAAATGGAGAGCAGACACTTAGCCGTGATGTTTATCGACTGGGGCGCCGTTTTGACTTCTATAGGATGCTCTCATTCTACTATACAACAGTTGGTTTCTATTTCAGTAGCATGGTATGTTGATCTTTATTTCACTGTCTTTGTGCCGAACAAAAGTCTAAGTTTCTTGCTTCCTTTTATAGTCTTCTTGACTACTACTGGTGGCATCTCTTTTTCTTTAAGTTTTCTGAGTTATGGTGGTTTGTTGGTCTCCTTGAGGAGTTCCACATCTGGAGCTTCAAGGTGATTTCATTCCCTTCATTACTTCTGTTTATGTTTTTTTTTTCAATTTAAAAAAGAAATGGATAACGTAACTCTAACTAGGCTCCCCAGTAAATGTAGCTCAGATTATTCTTATCTACATATTCCAAGCTGCTTATTGAGGACGGAGCGTCATTTATGCTGGTATCAAAATATAAGCAATTAAACATTAAGAATAAGATCAGTTTGTTTCAGATGGAGCCCTATGCTTCAGTCCTCTGTGGTGACCAATATTACGTAGTGATGGTTTCTCAATTATTTCCTGCATTAATGAGGTACTAAAAAAAAGGAGACCCCAGTTTTATGGAATTCAAAAGCGCTAGATACCATTAGGTGATTCAGGTCACTTGGCCAGCTTGTTACTTGTGAAGCCATTTTAATATTCCTACCATGATTTACTTCAAGTTTTATTATAACTACATGGAATGGAAAGTGTGTGTTATAGTTTGATTTGGTATGTTTTTGTCGTTTCAGGTAACTGTGATTACTGTATATGTGTTCTTATATGGACGCATATACATGGTACTGAGTGGATTAGATAGGGAGATTCTTAATGACCCGAGCATAAGTGAGAGCAAGGTCCTTGAACAGGCTATGGCTCCTCAATCCATTTTTCAGCTAGGCTTTTTTCTAGTGCTGCCCATGGTTATGGAAATTGGCTTGGAGAAAGGGTTCCGCACTGCTCTAGGTGATTTTGTCATTATGCAGCTACAGCTTGCATCTGTGTTCTTTACATTCCAGCTTGGAACCAAATCACATTATTTCGGAAGAACAATTCTTCATGGTGGTTCCAAATATCGAGCCACTGGGCGTGGCTTTGTTGTTTTCCATGCGAAGTTTGCAGAAAACTACAGGCTATACTCACGAAGTCACTTTGTTAAGGGATTGGAATTATTTATACTGCTGATCGTGTATGAAGTTTACGGGGCATCATATCGCAGTTCAAGTCTTTTTATGTTCATCACATTATCCATGTGGTTCATGGTTGGATCCTGGTTGTTTGCTCCATTTGCGTTCAATCCATCTGGATTTGACTGGCAAAAAACAGTGGATGATTGGACAGATTGGAAACGGTGGATGGGCAATCGTGGTGGTATAGGAATTTCTCCTGATAAAAGCTGGGAATCATGGTGGGCTGGAGAACATGAACATCTCAGACACACAAATTTCAGGGGATGGTTGCTTGAAATAATCCTTGCATTTCGCTTCTTTATCTACCAATATGGCATTGTCTACCACCTTGATATATCCCATCACAGTAAAAGTTTGCTGGTACAATCCATACTTGAGTGGTTTTGTTATTTGTTGGCCTTTAACTTTTTGGTTGATTTCTGCTACCATAAGCTAACTTCTCTACTATAAACTTAAAATCTTTATTGCAGGTTTACGGACTTTCGTGGATAGTTATGATTACTGCTCTTTTAGTCCTCAAGGTATGTGGCATGCCAATGGAACTCATGTAGAAAGTAAATGTGATTAGGAGGAGCTTGCATAAAAAAATCTAGCATTGTATTTGAAAACTAGCAAATCAGCATTTTAAGCTTATATCTTGACCATTTGAATGAAGAATGTAGCGGTGTCCTCTAGTAAATTAATCTCAAGTAAGTTTGTGTCTATGCTTTATTTCTGAACTTAGTCTGCTGCTGTTTGTGTTTCAAACGTTGCTCTCAGATGGTATCCATGGGGAGAAGAAAATTCCGTACAGACTTTCAGCTCATGTTCAGGATTCTCAAGGCACTCCTATTTCTCGGCTTCATGTCAGTCATGACTGTTCTCTTCGTAGTTTGTGGTCTCACAATACAAGATTTATTTGCTGCCATCCTCGCGTTCATGCCCACAGGGTGGGCCCTTCTTCTTGTAAGTATACAAATTTTGTTCAAAATGTGTGATATATACTTCAAGGGTTCTCCTTCAGTTGGTCACTGCATGATTGAATCCTCTTTATATAGATTGGACAGGCATGCATGCGTTTGTTTAAGTGGATAGGATTCTGGGATTCGTTGAAGGAGCTAGCAAGGGCATACGAGTACATCATGGGCTTATTGCTTTTCATGCCAATAGCCATCTTGTCATGGTTCTCATTTGTTTCAGAGTTCCAAACTCGCCTGCTCTTCAATCAAGCATTTAGCAGAGGCCTCCAGATTTCTATGATTCTTGCAGGAAAGAAAGATGGAAGCGATACTGTAAAGAAAGATGTACCTGAAACAGGAAGGAGAGAAGGCGCTGATGCAGGAGGAAGGAGAGCACCATCTAACTAGATCTTCTACATTTCACTTTCATTTTGTTTATTCTGTCCTGTATCTAAAATTAGTTGGAAGTCCAAGAAAGATGGTAATTATTTTTACAAGATCGATTGATATGATCATTTTTTTTTCTTTACGATGTAGGAGCTTTTAAGGAAATTAAATCTTCCTTAGTTAATTTTATTTCTTCTCTTTTTGTGTTTTATTATGATCTGTGAAGCTATTTATAAGGTGCCAATGTTATATGGAATCTTGATAGAGAGATGAATTTCTCTAATCTTATAGCTTTAAACACAATCTAATTAATCCTATGCTGTTCACTTCTCCAAATGCAAGAAGTGAGTTCAGATTTTCAATCTTCATCGGTGGTAGCTATAACTGCTCTGGTCAATCTTCGACATGAACAGGGGATATAAGCAAAATCTCCCATCCTGTGATATATGATCATAAGAAATCATGCCCCACCACAGCATGACTTTTTCGGCTATGTAAATTGGGAATTTAGGTCCCACTTTATTGTTTTTCTAATTGACAACAACACGTGTGAGTTGGGTTCTTGGGTTCTCATCTTTCAGCATTGCCCCCTCAGCAGAAAGGTGCCGAAACTCGGCAAGGGTTATACGAATTGATGATTATATCATTCGGGATGTACAATGCGTTCAGTATTTGCATGAGGTTCATGCATCATGTATTGAGTTCACGAGGAAATGGTTTTTATAATATTTTGATTTACAACCCCATTTTGGAATCTCACCTAGTCAAATTAATAGAATATGAAACCTTTTGATAAGAAACTAAAATCTCAAATCGTGATTTGTGTAAAATTCTTACTATTTTGTATGCAATTGCTACAAGATCAATAATTCCATGAACTTGGACCTCTATTGACATAAAAACATCATTTTTCATGTCTTTAGATCCAACCCATAAAAGTTTGCTTGTTCTTTGTGCATAAATCCTTGTGAGGATTTCGCATAGTTTCAGTAGTTCTTTCGCTTTCAGAATAAATTCTTCTATTTATGCTTCATAAAAAGCAGTAATCCTTCAAATTATATTTGATTAAATCCAGGTATTGTAGACATTCTCCCATTTCCATCCCCGAGCATTTTAAATTTCTCATTTATTGAAAAAAAATCTCATTATTGGATTGTTTTTTATCCAATTATATAGATCGATCATCACTGATGGAATTGTTATTCTGTTTACAAAATCACATAAAATTTTATCTAACTCCATATATGAATATGAAATGTTTGAAATATGTATGAACGGAGGAATAAAGAGAATTTTGATTTTCTACTCAAATTAGAATTTGCAACAAATACAATCCAATAGCCTTCCATTAGATAGGAACATATTTGATAAATACTGATAA
>Ga0325403_1000361_pt1 | contig 30223 bp, 12 predicted proteins | sample PopdelMetagenome_19_FD_205665 | JGI IMG/M metagenome (GOLD analysis project Ga0325403, IMG submission 205665) | Populus deltoides microbial communities from Bellville, Georgia, United States - Xylem-PdKOR-R4 | ecosystem: Host-associated > Plants > Phyllosphere > Stem > Wood/Secondary xylem... | reverse complement strand
TGTTTCCTAAAACACTTGATATGTATCATATTATTTTAATATGGATCTATGGAAATAAATGAGAGGCCAACCTTTTGTTACCTAATATTTACTTAATGCACTGCTAAGATCAAGTCATCTTATGATCAAAAGAAAAATAGAGTCATCTTGCTTTAATTAATAAAAACAATTAAAGGAGGAGGGTTTTTTGTGTTTTCTTTTCAATTTTATTAGGAATTTTATAAAATTATTCTAAATTAATAACTTAAAATATGGTTTGATAGGCTAACTCGACTCGAGTTTTTTTTTTTGACTTAACTTTTGTTTTTATATAAACCATTCATATCTGAAGTATTTTCAATAAACCTATTGTTCCAGATCTGATTCTGTACTTTTATTAATCCAACAAGTCAAAATATTAAAAAGTTTATAATAAAGATAAGCCATTCTTTGAAAAATACAAAAGCATACAGGTCAGATAAAGAATGATCCAGGTTCAATGTTTGTCTTCCATACTGACTGAAGATTGAATTTCTACAGCAACTTGACAAATCACTATAGAACCAGGCATCATTTGCTGAACAGTCCTAATATAATCGAAAAGACCTATAAACCTTAAGCAATAGGATAGTAGGCTACAAGCAACACCATTTACATACTTGAAACACCAAAAACTGACACAAAACAACAACACCATCAAAACCCAAAATTCCTTTTTCCCTTTCTTTTCAGCCCCTCCAATTTTCTCAGCAAATGATGCGTGGTTGTAGTTTGAAAAGTAAAAAGATATTTTAATTATATTTACACATTATTTTATATAATTTATTTTTTAAAATACACTATCATTAGTAGAATATTTTAAGGTTATTTTTTTATATATATAAAATAATTTGGTATCATAGACGTGTTTTAAAAAATAAAAACCATTAAAGGATTAAATGAGTGTTAAAAAATAATATAGTCATCTTCAGAAAAAGTCACTTTTTAATAAAATAGTTTATTTTGTGATTCCATAGAAATCAAGTAGCAGTGTTATAACTCCCACGCCGTGCTTATCAATAGAAGAGATGTGGGCTGGGGAAGGAAGAAAGTCCCCTATAAATACCCCAGAAGAGTGACATCGCACAAAGCAGCAAATTTAAAAGAGAGAGGAAGGAGAGAAGAAAGAACAGATATCACAACACAGAACAACAGAGAGAATTAATTAAAAAAAAAAAACAAGAAGAAGACAGAAACAGATAAAAAAAAAAAAACAAAGAAGGGGAGAAGGCAGAAGAAGAGAAGGGGAGTTCCAGAATCCCAGCCAAAAACCAGCAGCATCGCTCGTCCACAACGCCAGCGGCGGGTAAGCTTGCGCTTTTATCCCGCCCCCGCATTTTTTTTTTAATTACCCTTCTACTTTGCATGCACGCGTGAATTAAATCACGCGTGCCTGCAGGCAAAAACCATCCGGTTCTGGTCTGAACCAGTAACCGGGCCAGGTTTACTGGGTCTAGCCCAGCCCATATGGTTGGGTTAGATCCAGCCCAAAAAAGAAAAAAATTTAATGTTGTGGCAGGTCTGGGCTTTGGGCCCATCTAGTCCAAATTATTATTTTTTTCCTAAGAGAGTGTTTTGTCAAACGTACTCTCTCTATGTATTTTATTCCCTTTTTATTTTGATATGTAACCAAATAAGTCTATTTTTTATATTAGAAAATTCTAAAATAATCTAGGAATTTTCATTGATTTATTTATGAATTCCACGTGCTTTGTTTTATTTTTTTTTCTTTGCATATTTGTTTTTTTTTATATATGCTGCATCTACAGGCTTTTATTGCTAAACGCAAGCCTATTATGCAATGTCTTTTTTTATTTTTTTGTCAAGAGCAAATAAAAAAAAGGAAAAAAGCAAAGAAAAGAATTGTTACTTATTCATTAAAAATTGAAATTTTGCAAGCTTATTCACTAGTGCTAATTCAGGTAAGGAATATCATAATTTTTGGGTTATATAATATTTATCAATGCTATAGTTGAAAATATTTATAAATAAATATTCACTGACACTAGAATCAGGAATATTATATGAAAAAAAGGACAAATTCTTAGCAATTTTAGATAAAATCAGCAATGCAACATGCCTCAAATAGGATATTTAAGAGATGATAGTATCTTCTCTTTCGCGTAACTAGTCTTATACTATAAAAATTTTATTAACCAATTAGGATTTCTAGTAACTATAATATTAGCTAACGATTTCTTGAACTAGAATTTTTCCCTAAAAATGAAATGTTAAATATTTGTTTGTTTTCAATAAATTAAAATTAAATTTTTAATTAATCACTACTATGAAGTACTGATGGAACAATGCTAGGTTAGGAAGCTCACTTTGCGTGACGACAACGGATATAGAAGACTTGCTACTTTCTTTATGGAAATAACATGTGGAAAATCATGCCTTAATTTTGATGGCGATGGAAAAATCAAACGGTATCGTTAATAAAATGAACCACAAATGATAATTTTTCTAAAATACTTCTTGTCATGACAATAAGTCTTCTTCTTCTTCTTCTTTTTTGTTCTTTCTAAAGTACTTATCAGTATATTTTTTGTAACACAATCAACAAGTAACATGGGAATAGGAATTTGCAGTTTAAGATGGATATGTGAGACTATTGTCATCTATAATTTTTCCACGATATGGGTCAGTGGGATGATTAGTGAGACCATTGCTATCAAGCGTTTTACCTACTAGATGGGTCCGCGAGACCATTGCCATCATCCATTTTTCTTCAAGATGGGTCCGTTGGATGTTGCCATCATGCATTTTTCCATGAGTTGGGTCCGTTAGACCATTGCCACCATGCATTTCTTCCTAAAAGATATCCAGATTAAAAGTGTAAAGAGATTATTTATATATAATGTGACTATTAAGTATGTTTTTGATACTGTGTTGTAAAATATTTTTTAAAAATTCTGTTTTTCTACGGGACGGTCCGTCAGACCGTTGCCATCATGCAGTGTTTTTCTACGGGATGGGTCCGTTAGCTTGGCAAGTCCTCTATAAAAGCCTGAACCTCCTCGCTGCCCTTTTCAAGAGATTGTTATGTTGTAACAATTGATCAGCATTTATATTTGATTAAGATGGGGCTGTTCCTTCAGATGTTGATGGTTTTAGTGATGATGGCTTCCGTGCAAGGATGGCTGCCTCTTGGTTGCTAGGGGGAAGAGAGAATCGCTCCGTTGCACCTCAAAGATGCTCTTAACTATCCCAATGGCACATCCCTACCCTCCTGGATAAAAGGCCACGCCCACTGTTGTGATTGGGAAAGTATTATCTGCAGCAGCAGTACAGGTCGAGTCACCGCACTCGTTCTGACAGCACAAGGATCAGGAACTGGGAGATTGGTCCTTAAATGCCTCTTTGTTTCTTCCTTTCCAAGAACTCAACGCTCTTTACTTTGTCAGATAATCGTATAGCTGGTCGGGTTAAGAACAAATTAAGGTTTGCTCTCGTATTACAAAATATTTAGAAGTTGAAATGCGATTAGTTTTTTGAAATTAATCATATAAGGTGTTGTTTAACAGAAGAAAATAGAAAACATATTTTGATTATTAAAACAATAAAACATGATTTGTTGTTTTTCTTTTAATTCTTACATTATTAATATAATCATACAAAACCAGACCGTAACAATTACTTGAGATATAACTGCTTTGATAGTAGTTGTTGCACGTATACGGCGTCACGACGATCGTCCATTCTCGTAATATATCTAGCAAATATGGAAAGATAAGGAATTCTTGTTTTTTATCAGTGAAAGGAGATAATGAGAGTCGTCACCTAGTATTTTGATCACTGAGAACCCTGACTGGTCTCAGAGATCGAACATGGAAACTGGTTGTATAAAGGGAAGATATTAGCACCCTAAATATGCCCTATATAAGGTAGGTTGCATTGTTTAATTGTCTAATAAAAAAATAAGGTCTTGTCATGGTCTGTCTAAGGTTTAAGAAAAGTCCTTTTTCATAAGGAAATCCTAATCTTATCGGATAAAAGCCTAAACGTTCTAATGTTTATATAAAAGAACTATCTTTTTAATATTGAGAATATGTTTTACGTATAAATTCATAATCTCAGATACTAAAAGAAAATAAAATATTTTTTGGGTGTTTTTTGAAATATTAGCTTAGTTCTTATGACTTTAATAAACTGGTTATTAAAGCTAAAATGCATGTTAAAACATATATTTTATTAAATTTTTGATATATGAAAATACGATATTTTAAAGTTTTTTTTTTGCTGGAGGAAGGTCACAAGTCTCTGTATCTTCTCTGTGTCTCTGTTTTTCACCCCCTGCCTCTTCGACACTGTGTTGTGGTCTTTATAGGGCAAGAGAATGCCCCTTCATCTCTCCCGGGATAGTGTGGAGATTAGCACGGTCCTGTCATGCTTGAGAAAAACAAATGCCCATTACTGGACTGTTAGGGGCACATTGTGGAGGAGAGATACTGGATAGAGACGTGACCATGATCTATTGCCGTTTCTGCTGAATCGGTGGGATGAAGCCTGAAGGAGATGAATAGTTTGCGTTGAAACGGCGTTGTTTTCACCTGAAAAGGCTATTTTAATTTTTCTCCTAGATCAATTGCAATTGAAACCCTGTTGCCATTTACAAAAACAATTTTTGGTTTTCAATTTAATTAATTCATTCTTTACTTAGCTATTTAACTCTTAATTATTTTAAAATTAGCTTTGGAATAATTAATTAACCCTCCGTATCACCATTTATTTATTTTGGTTCTTTAACTTTAATTTTTTATAATTTTGATTAAAATTAATTTTTCAATTAAATTCTAAATTTTATTAATTAAACTAATTTAAAGTTTACTTAAGTCCTCAAACTTCTCAATTCTTTCAAGTTTTGACCAAATTAACTTTTAAATTTATAATATTATCCTTATTAGTCCTCAAATTCCCAATTTATGTTATTTTGATTCAATTTTTAAATTATTTTTTAAAAAGAAAATTAGATTATGACACATATATATCAGTAGTTTAAAGGAACCGATTGATTTACATATCAGATTACAAATCGATAGAAATCATGGTTATTCTATAAGACTGCCAAAAACTTTCAAGATGAAAGTTATTTTATAGATGGTTAGTTTGAAATGTGAATCATATTGTTTATTCTTACTAGGATATAATTAGGGCTTTTTACCTGTTCCGGAAGCTCTGTGAGCAATCTCTCTGCTATCAATATATATATTTTTCACTTCATTTTTTCCTTGGATTCCTTCTCCAGGAAAATTTTGAAATTCCACTAGATCCTCAGGCTTTGGTTCCACTGAATGCCACCTTCCATAGTCGACTAGCACAGCTGCCATTGGATGACTTGATTTACTCTCGATGCTTGATACCCTGAGAAACTTGCATAAACATTACTTGCCAGTGAAGAGTAAAGTTCGCCAAAATTGAAGAATTATAGACCTAGTCTTTATTGAACATTGTTCTTTATTTCACTTTATTCATCTATATTTCGATAACAATTTTACAGGAACACAAGGACCTTTTATAGACCCTTGTACAGACTCCTAACAGAATAGGAGATAAGCCTCGTAAGTGATAGACATAGTATATAACAGACTAACGTAGAGTTCTTAATCACAACTACTTAGGAGATAACTATAACAATCTTCTACAGTCTTTACCAATAAAGCAATGTGTATAAGCTGATATCATCGCAGAGATGTTGGAAATATGTGACAACAAATTCACCTCTTGTTATGGTACCGGTTTTGTCGAAAGCCATTGCCTTAATCTTGCCCAGTGTTTCAAGATAGTACCCTCCCTTTGATCAGAAGACCAGCTGTTGCTGCCCTTGTAAGTGCACAAAAGGTTGCAACTGGTGTAGACAGGATAAGAGCACATGGACATGCACTGACGAAAACAACCAGTGCTAAGTAAAACCTGTGATCACGGTTATGAACTCGTAATGCTAATGGAATCACTGCTACGCCAGCCGGCATGAATATCACCGCTGCAAATCTGAACAAAAAAATGAAAACTTTCCCACAAAATGAAAAAAATATGTTAGTAATGTTTTTTTATTAGAAAAAAAAACTTAGATCCTGTGAAAGTTAACCCAGTCTCTAATTAATTAATTAATTGAGAATTTGAGCTCCTTGGAAAAGTTGTTTATGGACTTTTGTTTTCCGGAGAAAACTCCCTTAAAACCCTTGAGGACCACCTTCTCTAAAATATCTGTCTTTGCCTTAAGTCAGGGGCTCTGAGATTTTACTCTGTAATTTTAATGTATAGCTATCAATGACCTGAAACATGCAAATTAAAATTCAAAGTGTGCATTGAATTTCTTGTCAGTTTACACCTTTCTGTGGTGTTTCATCTTTCCATTGATTGAAGAGCGTCTAAAAGGAAAAACTGAAGAGGCAAAAGTTCTGTTGTACAGTGAAAAAGAGCATGAGAAATACACAAAAACAGAGATGCATGAATCCTTCTCCACTAGCGGCTCTCGTCCATCGGATCATTGTGGTTTCAAGACTGATGCCCAATCATTGCCCTCTTTGTTCGATTCCTCAGACCTTTTGGAAATTGCATATTCCATATAAAAGATGCCCCGGGGGCAAGTCTGTGCAAGGGCATAAGGGGACGGACGATTTGACAAGGGCTGAGGGGTGGGTGAGATGTTATGTTAAGAAATGATTTTGGAAAATTTCTTTATATTTGTTGAATAACTAAGATAGGAGTCTTGATCAAGGTAAGAACATAGGCTCTCCAAGACAATGGACCAGAAAGAGAAAAAGGCTCCTTCTGCTACACACTGACTCTTAGTCTCAAAGAAGAAACAATTACTTGGCTCTATATCCTTAGCACATCAAACACTCATTTGCACATTGCTGCACTCCTCGGTCATGCCGAGTTTGCCATGGTGGTGATGCAATGCTGTCCTCATTTACCACTTTTTGTCTTTCTGCTTATCAGACACATACATGCTTCATTTAAGGAAACTATCTATACACAACCGCGCTAAGTTATTTCTGCTTCTGCTTCTTCTTCTTTTTATAATAGTCGACTATTATTATAGAAAGGTCGGGGCAAAATTAGGGGCTAGCTAGCATAAAAGAAAAACAGAGGAAGGGGGGAGGAAGTAATAACATATCCAACCTTTTGAGCCTATTTGCTATAACGAATCTCTAAACAAACCAAAACATCTGTACGTAAAGCTTTTTTTCATTTGTGTTCAATGGATTGAGAGTCGGGAAAGGTGTCATTAAGTTCGGTATAGCTTAACGGCTCAACTTGATAATACAAAAAATATTTTATTTTCAAATTAGATTTTATTAAATTAGTTAGGAGTTAACCGATTAAATTATATTAATCTATAAGGTCAATATATGATCTAGTTAAAATCCAAGTGAAACTAGATTTTACTTTTCAAATATTTTTTAAAATGACTTTGTTATAATTCTTTAAAAAAAAATATCTTAAAAAAATATTATTTTAAATTGAATCACTCAATCTATTACTTGAATAAGTTTTATAAGTATAATATTAATTTGATGGAGTCAACTCTCACTTTAGTTTTTTTAAATTTCAATCAAGTTAGGTTCGGATTAATTTATCAATCTTGAATCTAATTTAATAATGCTGAGTAAAACAAACAATATCATAGAAAAAAAAATTGAATTGCATAAAAGCAATTAACCGAAAACTTGTATTCTTCTTATAAAGTAGCCCAATGTCAGTTTTTTTTTTATTATTATGGAAAAAAATGAATAAAAGGTTGTTTTTATAAAAAACAAACAACATCTAGGAAGCTCACTTTGCATGACAATGATGGATACGTATGACTTGCTACTTTCTTTATGGAAATAACATGTGGATGCCTTAATTTTGATGACAACGGTAAAATCAAACAATATCATTGATAAAATAAATCACAAATGATAATATTTCTAAAATACTTCTTGTCATTGTCATGTCAACAAGTCTTCTTTATTTATTTATTTATTTTTAAAGTACTTATTAGTAGTTTTTGACAATCAACAAGTAAAAAATGGATGCAGTGTCAGATGGGTCTGTGAGACCATTGCTATCTACATTTTTTCCACGATGTGTGTTAGTGGGATGGTCTGTAAGATCATTGTCATCTGTATTTTTTTCCACAATATAGACCCGAGGGATGGTCCATGAGACCATTGCTATCAAGCGTTTTTTGTTTTTTCTACGAGACGGGTCCATGAGACCATTACCCCATAAGCTTGAGAAGGGATAACATGTTTTAATTTCAATTTAGTGTATAAAAAAGAATTCAATGCTTAAGCATAAAAAATAAATCTCATGGACCCGCCGATTCGTTTAATGGAAAATGGACCTTAGATTAATATATGACGCATCTTTCAATGGAAATTTAAATGCTTTACTAGAATTAGATACTCTCTTTCTCCAATATCTTTTTTTTTTGTATTTGTTTTCTGGTTATATTTAATTTTTTTATCAATACTCCTAACGTAAATTGCTATGTACTTTGAATCTTGAAGGATTGAGAGATGAGAGACAGAAAAGAAACAAAGACAAGACAATTCAGAAAAAGAAGAAAGAACAATAATGAGAGACAGATGAGAGAACAAAAATGGAACAGTGTTTATTAACTAAATAAACTTTATAATTACTAATATTAAAATCAAAATATGTACATATTGCAAATATTTAAATATATATAGCTTAACAACATTAATCAACTCTTAATATCTTTCATTTTATATATATTAAAAGTAAATATTAAAACCTATTATATTAGTTAGTTATAATTATTCTAACTAATTCATGTTTATTTTGGTATTGATGTCTCTATTTATTTACAGCCGGAGAAAAGAAACGTCACTTCCTTTTATTGTCTTTTCTTGCTTAGAAGATAAGGAATGCGAATATTCAGAGCTGTTTGAGTATCACCCATTTTAGTAGATTTTTATTTTTCTTATATTAGTATACCAATTTTTTTTTATTATATCAATTAAATGCTTTTTTCTTGTTTTCTCTGATGGTGCGACGTTGATCAAATGAAATTGAGTTTGGATTTTCCTATAGTATAAATAATTGTTTTGATGAATAAATAATTATCTCTCCATCAAGTTTTTGCCCCACCACTAAGATGGCTCAATGTAGAGACAAATTTGGTCCATCTTTTGGTTTCTAATTCCACGGCTTTGGTTTGATTTATTTTCAGTTATTCTCTGAATATCTTTGTTCCTTGATAGACTTTTCCTGGATATGAGTCCAAATCAAGTCAAATTCAAGAAATGTTGTCTAATTGAGTGTAGTTGGATACAGTCTGGCTGATGGGTCATTTTTACTGTCAATAGATGTATTTTAGGATTCAAGAAAATTCAGAATAAAACTATTAAATTCATCTTCTCGTCAAGTAAAATATGTGTGCTTAAAGGAAAAGAAAAATTAACCATTTAAAACTTCAATAACTGAGACATCTTAGAATATTCATGTTAACTTGTCTTTTTTTATGATGTGGACCTCAACCTTGTAATGTCATGTATGTAGAGTTCAAACCAAGTCAAATTCAAGAAATGTTGTCTAATTGAGTGGAGTGGAATACAGTCTGGCTGATGGATCATTTCTATTATCAATAGAATAGACGTGCTTTAGGATTCAAGAAAATTCAGAGTAAACCTATTAAAAGAAAAATTAACCATTTAATACTTCAAAAACTAAAACTTCTTGGAAAATACCTTGACATTGATATATCATGCATGTGGAGTCCAAATCACGTCATATTCAGATAGAGAAACAACGACAGTAGTTGAGCAGGAACATCCTCATACTAATTAACCCATGGACACTCAAGAAGCCACTTCCAAAATATCATAGTTGTTGTTATTGTTGGGAGGCGAACCCAGCTCCTCCGCCACCACTTGTTGCTCGACCACAGCAAAAATCTATTGTTATTTCTTTATTTTCTTGGTGACGTGGTTTGGGCTCTGTTTCAAAACAAAACATGCATGCACGGCATAGCAAGGTTGAGGTCATCATATATTATAGAGACAGGCAAGTTTAGCTTGAATCTTCCACGAACTCTCGGTTCTTGTACTCAGCAATTGGCGTCGCGTAATAGCAAGCAAGCAAACAACCCTTGTTTACTACGAGAGAAAATTAGCACAAGAAGAACACGATGAGTTGACTGCCTAAATCAAATCCCAAGACCTCTTGTCACCCACTATCATAAACTAAAAGAAAACCTCTCAGCCCTTGTATCTTGGTAATCCTGCTACCACACGATTCCACAATTAATTGTTTTTTCCAATGGATAACTCTTGAATCATCAAGTAGTGAAACACAGGAAGAGTCAAGAAAGTGAAAAATAATCTAAGTGCGATGTGAGATGGGTCCGTGAGACCATTACTATGAGGAGTTTCTTCAAAGGGATGATAAGAGTCCGTGAGACCATATTGCTTTGTAATACACACACATGTATGTATGTATTTGTATTTGTATTTGTATTTGTATTTGTTTTCATCAAGTGATTAATATGTATAATTCAATGGGTATAATTCTTAATGCTAAATGGCTGTGTATTTAGAATTTTGATGGATTGAGAGATAGGGGATAAAAAGATAGACAAAGCAGCTTCGAAGAAGAAATTAAAAAAAAAAAAGAACAAAAGTGAGAGCGAGATGAGACAACAAAAATTGAACAGTTTTCATTAACTAAATAAACATATTTTAGAAGTTGACCCGATTAAATTAGGTTTTTTTAAATCCGGTCTAGCTTAACGGGTCAACTTAATGGTACAAAGAACTTAGTATTTTACTCTCAAACTAGGTTTTTTAAAACTAGATAGGAGTTGACCCGATTAAACTATATTGATCTATTAGGTCAACATATGGTCTAGTTAAAATCCAAGTGAAATTAGATTTGACTTTTTTTAAAAAATATATCTTAAAATAATATTATTTTAAATTAAATCATTCAATATATAACTTGAATAGGTTTTATAAGTATAATGAGAGACAAAAGAGAAAGAAAGATAGATAAAGCAGTCCCCAAAAATAGTACAACAAGAAATAATAGTGAGAGATAGATGAGAGAACAAATATGGACAAGTTTTTATTAACTGAATAAACTTATGTTACAAAGTTATAATTATTAATATTAAATTTAGAATACATACACATTGCACATATTTAAATATGTTAAGTGGTTTAATAAATTAGATTTTGACTGGGTTGACTAGGTTGTGGATTAATTTATTTGGTTAATCAAGTTTGATTGAGTCAATTCTCATTTGAGTTTTTTAAAACTTGAATCAAGTTAGGTTCCAGATTAACTTATCAATCTTGAATCTAATTTAATAATGCTGATTAAAACAAACAACATTGTAGAAAAAAATAATTGAATTGCATAAAAGCAATTAATCGAAAACTTGTATTCTTCTTGTAAAGTTACCCCATGTCAGTTTTTTTTTAGTGGAAAAACATGAATAAAAGGTTAACAATAGGAAGCTCACTTTGCATGATGGAAACATAAGACTTGCTACTTTTTTTATGGAAATAACTTGTGGAAAATCATGCCTTAATTTTGATGGCGAAGGCAAAATCAACCATAAAATGAACCATAAATGATAATATTTCTAAAATACTTCTTGTCATTGTCATGTCAACAAGTCTTTTTTTTTTTTTCTAAAGTATTTATCAGTAGTTTTTATAACACAATCAACAAGTAAAAGATGGATGTGGTGTTAGATGGGTCTATGAGACCATTGCTATCTACATTTTTTCCACAATATGGGTTAGTGGGATGGTTTGTAAGATCATTGTCATCTGCATTTTTCCCATGATAGAGGCCAGTGGGATGGTCCATGAGACCATTGCTATCAAGTGTTTTTTGTTTTTTCTACGAGACGAGTCCATGAGACCATTGCCCCATTAGCTTGAGAAGGGGTAATATGCTTTAATTTCAATTTAGTGTATAAAAAAGAATTAAATGCTTAAGCATAAAAAATAAATCTCAAAAGTTAGAATGCAATCTCCGATTAGTTAATGGAAAATGGACCTTAGATTAATATATGACACATCTTTCAATGGAAATTTAAATGCTTTACTAGAATTAGATACTCTCTTTCTCCAATATCATTTTTTTGTATTTGTTTTCTAGTTATATTTATTTTTTTTATCAATATTCCTAACGTAAATTGCTATGTATTTTGAATCTTGAAGGATTGAGAGATGGGAGACAGAAAAGAAAAGGAGACAAGACAATTTAGAATAATTAAAAAAAAAAAAAAGAACAATAGTGAGAGACAGATGAGAGAACAAAAATGAAGCAGTTTTTATTAACTAAATAAACTTTATAATTACTAATATTAAAATCAAAATATGTACATATTGCAAATATTTAAACATATATATATATATATATATATATAGCTTAACAACATTAATCAACTCTTAATATCTTTCATTTTATATATATTAAAAGTAAATACTAAAACCTATTATATTAGTTAGTTATAATTATTCTAACTAATTCATATTTATTTTGGTATTGATGTCTCTATCTATTTACAGCCGGAGAAAAGAAACATCACTTGCTTTTATTGTCTCTTCTTGCCTGGAAGATAAAAAATACGAATATTCAAAGCTGTTTGAGTGCCACCCATTTTAGTAGATTTTTATTTTTCTTATATTAGTAAACCAATTGTTTTTTATTATATCAATTAAATACTTTTTTCTTGTTTTTTTTCATGGTGTGACTTTGATCAAATGAAATTGAGTTTGGGTTTTCCTCCGGAATAAATAATTGTTTTAAGAAATACATAATTATCTCTCCATCAAGTTTTTGTCTCACCACTAAGATGGCTCACTGTAGAGGCAAATTTGATCCATCTTTTGGTTTCTAATTCCACGGCTTTGGTTTGATTTATTTTCTGTCATTCTCCAAATATCTTCTTCGTTGATAGACTTTTCCTGAATATGGCCCGGTTGGTATTGTGTTCCAAATGAAAATAGAATAAAATTTGATTTTTTTTATTTAAAATTATTTTTAAAATTTTTTGATATATTGATGTTCAAAATATCAGTATCTTATCAATCATATAAATTTTTTGATATACTTTCACTTTTTATTAATTTTAGCATATAAACTTTTATTTTCTCATATCATTGTTCCTATTTTTTGTATCATATCAATCATATATTTTCATAAAAAGTCCATCGGTTTTCATGTTTTTCCGATAATGTGATTTTGAAAAGAATTAAATTTTAATAAAAAAAATAGGTATAAAATTACTTTATAATGGAGAAGATATAAATGGAGAAGTGCTGTGTACGTAGAAAGCAATTTTTTTGTTTTTTTTTTTTATTTCTAAGATTTCTAATTGAAAGGGAACGTTATACTGCTAGTGATGTTGATGTGATTCCATTGTTTTTATCTTCTTTCTTGCTTTCTGAAACGACTTGGTCAGGTTTTATTAAATTTTTAGTTTTCTCCTTGAAATTTTTCAATTTCATCTTCAAAGTTTAGTTTGTGACAATCGCCTTCTATAATTTCCATGCTTCATCCATTTATATAAGTAATTGTAACACAGAATATATATATATATATCTATCTCAGTAGGAAAGTATGTGAACCTTCAAGTGCCACCCATTTTATTACAAAGACCAGATATTTGTACATCGCTTCACCACCGTGAGTTATATTTTTTTTAATTAACATGTTTTTTATTTAAAAAAATTAAATGAAAAACAAATACACACAAATATAATCAAATATATTTGTAATGGTGGTTTTTTCCACGGGGTGGGTCCGTGAAGTCCTTTATAAAAGCCTGAACCTCCTCGCCAGCTGCCCTCTATAACAAATATTGATCACAATTTATATTTGATATTAAGATGGGGCTATTAATTCAGATGTTGATGGCGTTAGTAACCATGGTTTTCTTGGAAGGATGGCAGCCTCTTGATTGCTTGAAAATATATGCTTTTTTTTTTTAGTTTAAATTATTAAGATGGGGCTATTATTGTTACTTTTTATTCAATAAACTATAATGCTAATAAAAACTCCTTTTGTTTTGAGAACAAAGAAAAATTACATAATTCAAAAAACATATTTTACTTTTATAATTTTATTTATTGTTTCTTTTTGTTAATATTTATTTTTATTATCTTATAATTGACTAAAAATTTCCAAAATTTTCTTATAACAATGTTTGAGAAATATCACTAGTTTTAACTATCCTTAATTTGTGACAATAATATAGGTAAAACTATAAACAAAGTGAAGAAAATAGAACATAAACTATAGTTTTAACTACCCACTAATTAATTCCTTGAGGAGGAAGAGTGGGAGATTCTCAATTTTTTGAAAGGCTACTATTATACTATTTATCATGGAAATCCCTTGAATTTATTCACATCAAATTTAAAATTTAGAGAAATTAAATCTATGATTTACTTATAAATAAATTTTATTGTATATTCTTATTACTACATAGTTAATTTATATAAACCTTACATTTATTGGAGGAATTAATGTAAACAAATTTATGGTCAAACAATAGTTTATCAAGTACTTAAATAGCAAAAAACAAATCAATTAGAGTACTTGAATAAAAGAAGATATAAAGTATAAGTATTATATATATCTTTACTGTTCAAAACTTAAAAATAAAATAAAATCAATCCAAACTCATCTAAAAAAATTAATTGTGACATCATCATCCTAATAATAAAACTAATGAAAATATTTTATTCATTAGATTTTGTGAGTATAAGTATTCAAATTGAAAAAAAAATGTCCATGATTCTGGTATTAATGTCTCCATCCATTTACAGCTGGAGAAAAGAACGTCACCTGCTTTTATTGTTTCTTCTTGCCTACAAGATAAGGTATATGAATATTCAGAGTTATTCGAGTTCATCTATTTTAATTAGATTTTTATTTTTCTTATATTAACATACCAATTTTTATTATTATTATATCAATTAAATACCTTTTTTTCTTGTTTTTTTTTATGGTGTGACTTTGATCAAATGAAATTGAGTTCGGGTTTTTCTCTAGAATAAATAATTGTTTTGATAAATAAATAATTATCTCTCCATCAAGTTTTTGCCCCGCCACTAAGATGGCTCATTACAGTGACAAATTTGGTTCATCTTTCGGTTTGATTTATTTTCTGTCATTCTCTGAATATATTTGTTTCTTGATAGACTTTTCTTGGATATACCTCGGTTGGCCAAATAAAAATTAGATTTATGAGTTCGTGAGACCATTGCCATATGCGCTTTGGTCCCCGATAGCGTTGCTTTTCCTCGAGATGAGCCCGTGAGACCATTTCCATCATGCATTTATGAGTTAGTGAGACCGTTGCCATCATGCATTTTTCCTCAAGGTGAGGCCGTGAGACCATTTCCATCTGCACATTGGTCCCTGAAACCGTTGTCATCATGCATTTTTCCTCGAGGTGAGGCCGTGAGACCATTTCCAACCATCATGCGTTTTTTCCACGAGATGGGTAATTCGTAAGCTTGTTTAATTCTTGTTCCTTAATTAAGAAGGGATAATATACTTTAATTTAAACATATTAATGTGGTTTAATAGAAATGATTTTTATAAACAAGTATGGGAATGATAATATTAAAAATAGTATTGTTTCAATAATTGAGAAATAAATTTAAAAAAAAACTATAGTTTTAATAGCAAGCTAGAAATATCACTAGTTTTAACTATTCCTAATTTGTGACAATAATATAGGTAAAACTATAGACAACATGAAGAAAATAGAACAAACTAACTACCTACTAATTAATTCCATGAGGAGGAAGAGTGGGAGATTCTGAAAGGCTAATATTGTACTATTTATCTTGTAAATCCCTTGAATTTATCCGCATCAAATTTAAAATTTAGAGACATTAAATCTATGATTTATTTATAAATAAATTTTATTGTTAATATTCTTATTATTCCATAGTTACTTTATGTAACCTTGCATTTATTCTGTAAACAAATTTATGGTCAGACACTAGTTTATCAAGTATTTAAATAGAAAAAAAAATCAATTAGAGGAATTGAATAAAAAAAATATAAGTATTTTACATATCTTTACTATTCATAAATTAAAAATAAAATAAAATCAATCCAAACTCATTTTAAAAAAATTAACTATGACATCATCATCATTCTGATAATAGAACTAATAAATATATTTTATTTATCAGATTTCATGAAAATAAATAATCAAATTGAAAAAAAAAACAATTTGTGTCCATGTTTTTGGTATTGATATCTCCATCCATTTACAGAATAGCGTTATCTATTTTTATTGATTTATCTTGCCTGGAAGATAAGGAATGTGAATATTTAAAACTGTTTGAGTGCCATCCATTTTAGTAGGTTTTTATTTTTCTTATATTAGTATATCAATTTTATTTTATTATATCAATTAAATACTTTTTTTTCTTGTTTTCTTTGATGGTGTGACTTTGATCAAATGAAATTGAGTTTGGGTTTTCCTCCGGAATAAATAATTTTTTTGATTAATAAATAATTATCTTTCCATCAAGTTTTTGCCCCACCACTAAGATGACTCCCTGTAGAGACAAATTTGGTCCATCTTTTGGTTTCTAATTCCAGGGCTTTGGTTTGATTTGATTTATTTTATGTCATTCTTCAAATATCTTTGTTTCTTGTTAGACTTTTCTTAGATATGCCCTTGATTTTTTTATATATATTTTTAAATTTTTTGATATGCTAATTTTAAAATATTTTTAAGATAAAAAATATAATTTTAATATAATTTTAAATAAAATTTTTTTAAAAAAATAATGCTAGCCAACTTTAAATGCCATTAAGATGAGGTAACACTCCCTTTTTGATTCGGCTCGCCTACCGTTCAAATAGAATTTTCAAATCTAAATTGAATTCAGCTTGTCGTTGTTAACTATTTTATTTTCACTATAATTAATTGCTTTATCATGTTGACGCCAGCAGTCAACAACTATCTTACATTCCCTTGGCATCGAATTCCATGCCTTTGCAAAATATCAATTGCTCCAGTGCCTCTCTAGCAATAATTAATTTTATTTCCCCCTAAATATTTATTGAAATAATTAATTTAACCACAAAAAAAAACAAATAGATCCAACTAACATACCATTCCACAATTATTATTTTTTTTTAATAAATAACTTTTGAATCATAGAAAGAGGGAAGAAAGTGAAGAATAATTAAAGTGGTGGATAAGAATGTAATCGACCACATTTAGCGAAATAATTAATTTAAGCACATCCTCTCTAGTTAAACTAGATTTTAATAACCGGTTGGTGCTGCGTTACAAATAAAAATAGAATAAAATTTGAATTTTTTATTTAAAATTATATTTTTTATTTTTAATGTGGTAATATTAAAAATAATTTTATGTTGAACTTGATTTTAATAACATTGATTGAATCCACAATTAAAGAAATAAGATGGATAGGAATGTGCAGTGTGAGATGGGTCCGTGAGACCATTGCTATCAAGAGTTTTTTCTACGGCATAAGATGAGTCTGTGAGACCATATTACCCCGTAAGCTTTAGAAGGGATAATATGTTTTAATTTCAATTTAATGTAGAAGAAAATAAATCTCAATTTAGTGTGTTAGAATGCAACCACCGACTAATTAATGGACAATGGACCTTAGATTAATAAACTATCATTTTTTATTGTATTTGTTTTCTAGTCATATTTAATTTTTCATTCAAGTGATTAATATGTATAATTCAATTATGGGTATAATTCTTATTAACGTTAAATGCTATGTATTTATAATTTTGATGGATTAAGAGATGGGAGATGGAAAGAGAGACAAAACAGCTCAAAAGAAGAAGAAAAAGAAAGAACAAAAGTGTGAGAGAGAAAGGAGGTATGAACCTAATCTCAAAACTTGAAAACAGCTCAATATTTTGATGGATAGTTCAGTACTTATTTTAAGAAGCTTTAATTATTAATATTAAATTCAAAACTTGAAATAAATCTTGTGGTATATTTCTTGCCTTTAAAGAGAAAAGAGGTATGAACTTAATCTCAAAACTTGAAAACTAATATAAAGACGTAATTAAATGATCATTGAAAAAAATAAAAATAAAAAAACCAATCCTTTCAACTTTATTTTAATCTTTCTATTTCAAAACAGAAAGGATTTTGATGGAAAGGACACTGCAACAAATTTTCCACGAGATGGGTCCGTACACTTGTGGATCTAAAAGCCTAAAACTCCTTGCTGTAAATTTTTTAGAGACAAGATAGTATATGAGTTGTTGTTTTTTTAAATATATTTAAAAATATAAAAATATAATTTTAAATAAAAAAATTAAATTTTAATAAAAAAATAGGTCAAACCACCCGGCCAAAAACAACCAATACAAATTTACTTTATAAATCTAGAAGATATAAATGGAGAAGTGCTGTGTACGTAGAAAGCAGTTGGTTTTTTGCCCTCCCAAACACCCTCAATTATCAATTATTTTTTCAATTAGGCCCTTTTATTCCATTATTTTTATGTTCTTAATTTCTTGTCTTCTGAAACGACTTGGTCAGATTTTGTTAAATTTTTAGTTTGCTCCTTGAGATTTCTCAATTTCGTCTTCAGAGTTTAGTATGTAACAATCCCCTTCTATAATTTTCATGCTTCATCCATTTATATAAGTAATTGTAACACAGAATATATAGGAATAAATCTCAGTGTTGTTTTTTAAGTTTATATAAAATATTTCAGTCTCGTCTAAAAATATTAAAAAGTAAGAAAGAAAATCCAAATTAATAAAAATAAAAACCGAAAATATGACAAAATTTGAGATAATTAATTTTTCTAGAAATCCTAAAATTCTGTCCACTTAAATTCTCATACATTAACAATAATTTATTCAAAGAAGTGATCAGTGATGTTAAGAAAAAGAAACACTTATCATGTTTCTTTTAAGGTAAAAATCAACTAAAAATCAGATCTTTTTTTCACAAATTTTAAAGGTAAAAAATATTTAATATGAGTTTTCATCATCAAATAAAGCTATTTGACACAAATATCGTTCATTTTGGTGGTCTCAATCGGTATCAATCACACTTTTTTCTCTGTACCGCTTGAATTTATTGATATCTCTCTCTCCCCTCTCTCAACAAGGGATTAAAAAATAATAAAAATAAACTTTTGTATCAAAATTGAATTGGAAAAATATTGAGATACTGAAATTGTATGATTTGCGTGATTTTCAAAGTTTAAGAACCAAAGTGCATCATTTGCAAAACTTATAGCATGAGACCCATGTTTGGTGTTTTTTTCATTTCGGTCCCTCTTCGTTCAATCCTATCTTTTTATAATAAATTAAAATTAATTGGTCTTTAATTAGAACTAAATTGTCAAAAACAAATTGAGGAAAAAATTTAAAAAATTATAGTTTTAAGAGCGTGCAAGAAATATGACTAGTTTTAATTATCCCTAATTTATGACAATTATATAGGTAAAACTACAGACAAAGTGAAGAGTGGGAGATTCTCAGTTTTTTTGAAAGGCTAATATTAATGTACTATTTATCTTGGAAATCCCTTGAATTTATTCACACCAAATTTAAAATTTAGAGAAATTAAATCTATGATTTATTTATAAATAAATTTTATTGTTAATATTTTTATTATTCCATAGTTACTTTATGTAAACCTTACATTTATTAGAGAAATCAAAGTAAACCAATTTATGGACAAACACTAGTTTATCAAGTACTTAAATAGATAGAGTACTTGAATAAAAGAAGATATAAAGTATAAATATTTTATATATATCTTTATTGTTCAGAAATTAAAAAAATAAAATCAATCCAAACTCATCTAAAAAAGAGTTAATTGTGACATCATCATTCTAATAATAGAACTATTGAAAATAAGTATTCAAATTGAAAAAAGAAATTGTCCATGTTTTTGGTACGATGTCTCCATCCATTTACAATTGGAGAAAAGAATATCATCTATTTTTATTGTCTCTTCTTACTTGAAAGATAAGGTATATGAATATTCAGAGATATTTGAGTCCATCCATTTTAGTAAGTTTTTTTTTTATATTAGGATACCAATTTTTTTTAATTATATCAATTAAATACATTTTTTCTTGTTTTCTTTGATGGTGTGACTTTGATCAAATGAAATTGAGTTTGGGCTTTCCTTCAGAATAAATAATTGTTTTGATGATTAAATAATTATCTCTCCATCAAGTTTTTGCCCCACCACTAAGATGGCTCCCTATAGAGACAAATTTGATCCATCTTTTGGTTTCTAATTCCATGACTTTGGTTTGATTTATTTTCTGTCATTCTCCGAATATCTTCTTCCTTGATAGGCTTTGGTTGGTACTGTGTTTCAAAATGAAAATAGAATAAAATTTAATTTTTTTATTTAAAATTATTTTTAAATTTTTTTTGATATATTGAAGTTAAAAATATCAGTATCATATCAATCATATAAATATTTTGATATAATTTCACTTTTTATTAATTTTAGTATATAAACTTTTATTTTCTCATATCATTGTACCCATTTTATGTATCATATCAATCATATATTTTCATAACAAGTCCATTGTTTTAGTGATGTTGATGTGATTCCATTGTTTTAGTGATGTTGATGTGATTCCAATGTTTTTATCTTCTTTCTTGGCTTCTGAAACGACTTGTTCTTGAGATTTCTCAATTTCATCTTTAGAGTTGAGTTTGTGACAATCCCGCCTTCTATAATTTTAATGCTTCATCCATTTATATAAGTAATAGTAACACAGAATATATATGAATAAATCTCAATACTGTTGTTTTAAAAGTTTATATAAAATATTTCAGTCTCATCTAAAAATATTAAAAAGTAAGAAAGAAAATCCAAATTAATAAATATAAAAACCCAAAATATGACAAAATTTGAGATAATTAATTTTTCTCCAAATCTTAAAATTCTGTCCACTTAAATTCTCATCCATCAACAATATAACATATATTTAAAGAAGTGATCAGTGGTATTAAAAAAAAAAGAAATACTTATCATGTTTCTTTTAAGGTAAAAAATCAACTAATCTATTTTTTTACGAAATTTAAAGGTAAAAAAAAATATTTAATATGAGCTTCCCTCATAAAATAAAGTTATTTGACACAAATATTATTTGTTTTGGTGGTCTAAATTGGTATTAATGATATTTTATTTCTCTACCGCCGGAATTTGTCGATATCTCTCTCCTCTCTCAAATAAGAATTAAAAAATAACAAAAATAAATTTTTATATCAAAATCAAATTGAAAAAATATTGAGGTACTGAAATTGTATGATTTGCGTGATTTTTAAAGTTTAAAAAGCAAAGTGCATCATTTACGAAACTTATAGCATGACACCCATGTTTGGTAAATTTTTCATTTTGGTCTCCCTTCATTCAATCCTATCATTTCATAATAAATAAAAATCAATTGGTTTTTAATTAAAATTAAATTGTCAAAAACAAATTAAAAAAACATAAAGTTTTAAACAGTTCATCTCCCATAATATACGAGAGAATGAAGAGTAAAGTCTTGCAAGGTAAAAAAAAAATCAACGTGAGCAATACTTAATAATATCAAAACCAAAAGGAATGTGATGAAGAGGACACTGCCGCCCTATGCCATCATCCATTTTTCTTCAAGATGGTGCCATCATCCCTTTTTTTCCCACGAGATAGGTCCGTTGGATGGTGCCATCATCCATTGTTCTTCAAGATGGTGCCACCATGCATTTTTTCATAAGCTGGGTCCGAGAAAACATTTTTTCCTAAAAGATATTTATATTAAAAATATTATAAAAAGAAACAAAGAGATTATATATATTAAAGATAAATGTGTTAAATGAATCAATTCAGATACTGTGAACTATGTACTGAAATAAAATAAAAAAAATTATTTTTGATATCAACATATCATAACGATAAAAAAATATAAAAAATAATTTTAAATAAAAAAAATTAATTTTTTAAAAAAATACAGTTTTAAATTTATTCTCACAACCTTTTAGCATATTAAAACTAAAAAAAAAAAATTAGTGTTTAGTAGGAAAACAATATTAAAAAGTTAGAGTTAAGTAGGAAAAAAAACACAGCATCAAATCAATCAGGAAAGATTCATATTGAACCCTAAATGTTAAAATTAAAATGGAAAATGTTGAAGATTTTTTTACTTAATGTTGAAGAGTTAGTAATATAACTTTTACCGCAGTTTAGATGGAAAAATTGACTACAACAACAGCCAGCGTTGGAAATTTAAATTTATTCACAGCAAAAACAAAAATATATATTAGTAGGATTTCTCTTATTAATATTTATTGGCCAAATTAATGAAAAATTAAGAAAAAAACAAGAGAGACTATGAAGTGGATATATATTTATTCATTAAGATATTTTTACAAATTACTGAGATATATTGTTTTCATTAAGATATGGAATTCTTTAAAACAACTAGCTATGCAGTGTTTTTTGCACGGCATGGGTCCGTGAAGTCCTCTATAAAAGCCTTAACCTCCTCGCTGCCATTCGCAACAATTAATATTGTAATAGTTGATATTAATTAAGATGGGGCTGTTCCTTCAGCTGTTGACGGTGTTAGTGATAACGGTTTCGCTGCAAGGATGGCTGCCTCTTGGTTGCTTGGAGGAAGAGAGGATCGCTCTCTTGCACCTCAAAGATTCTCTTAACTATCCCAACGGCACCTCCCTTCCCTCCTGGATGAAAGCTGACGCCAACTGTTGTGCTTGGGAACGTATTACCTGCAACAACAGTACAGGTCGAGTCACCTTCCTCACTCTCGGGCGCGTGAGGAATGAGGAGCTGGGAGACTGGTACTTAAATGCCTCCTTGTTTCTTCCTTTCCAACAACTCTACCATCTCTACTTGTACGGTAATCGTATAGCTGGTTGGGTTGAGAACAAAGGTTTGCTCTCTTAAGTATTACAAAATATTTATATTAGTTTTATTTTTTTAGAATTAATCAAATAAGGTGTTGTTTACATGAATTCATATTCATAACGAACACTAAGCCAGTGATGATGGAAGCAATGGACAAGTAGTAAATTATAATCTTTCTTTCAACCTTTTTACATGAATTCATCCTACCAATTACATGCCTCTTCATCAATCATAATTAAGTTACTCCAATAATATCCTTTTTTATTCTTTACATGGAGTCTTAATTAATTTATTTTTTATTTGTTTATATAGGTGGTTATGAGTTACATAAATTGAGCAATTTGGAGGAGCTTTACTTGGGATCTAATCGTTTGGATAACAGTATTCTATCATTTGTGGAGGGACTTCCGTCACTTAAATCACTATATTTAGGTTATAATAGACTGGAGGGGTTAATAGATTTGAAAGGTTAGTTTTTTTATATACTATTATTTTTATAAATATTAAATTTAATGAACACAATTATCTATTAAATTTAATTTCAAAAAACACAATTAATGAGTATTGTATTAATTTATTTTTTTATATAAATATCAAGAATCTTTGAGCAGCTTGGAGTACTTGGGTCTGAGCGGCAACAATATCAACAAATTGGTAGCATCAAGAGGTAATTAGTAACACACTCACATTACCTACCTGGCTGGTAGCATCATGAAGATAATATTAATTATTCTTGTTTCTTCCCTAACTAACTTGCAGGTCCAAGCAACTTGAGGACTCTATACCTAGAAAATATCACAACCTATGGAAGTAGCTTCCAGTTACTGCAATCATTAGGAGCATTCCCAAACCTCACAACACTTTATATGGGATCCAACGAATTTAGAGGAAAAATATTAGGTGACGGTAAGTCATATATTATATTATATATAGTGATGTTTATATATTTGTGTTTAATTGAAAAATTCAATTTGCTACTTTTCAACAAACAGCGTTGCAAAATTTAAGCTCATTGGAAATGTTGTATCTGGACGATTGTTCTCTAGATGAACACTCTCTTCAAAGCCTTGGAGCACTGCCTTCTCTAAAAAATTTGTCATTGCAAGAACTCAATGGCACTGTATCTTTTGGAGGTGAATTAACAAATTTCAACTTCTATGCTTGCTCGATTAGACGTGTTTGTATAGAATTCCTTTTTTATGTTTTCATAACCTATTACACTCAAATCTAATAGAAATTAAATTCATAATATAAAAAAACAGAGACACTATTAAATCTCAAATTTAAAAATTAACTCAATTGAAATCTTTATTATTTTAAAATTGTACCATCCATTTAATATAAATAATATTTCACTTTAATTTTGCCCTTCTCTCAACAACATTTCAGTGTAAAGTAATTAAAATGATAACATAAAAAAGAATATAACTTCATATATAGAGAGTGTTATTTTTAGGAGGAGAATAAATTAACAATGATGTATTTCTTTTTTTGGGTCAGACGTATAAGAAAACCTTATATTAATTGGACAATACAATTTCTACACTTACATGATGTTTTTTGTTTTTTTAGTCATGATTTGTAAGTAATGAATCATTTCTAATTTTAATTCCTTCTACGCTAATATAATTTCTTGTTTAATTGATCGTGACAGGCTTCCTTGATCTCAAGAACTTGGAATACTTGGATTTGAGTTTCAATACTCTCAATAATAGCATCTTCCAAGCCAACAGAACGATGATCTCTCTTAAAACATTGACATTGGAGGGTTGCAGTCTAAATGGTCAAATACCTACTGCCCAAGGTAAGGTTGATCACTCTTGCTCTTTCATTTCCTTTATAATTTTAATTCCTTCTATGTGATTATAATTTCTTGTTTAATTGATTGTGCCAGACTTTCTTAATCTCAAGAACTTGGAATACTTGGATTTGACCGACACTACTCTCGATAACAACATCTTACAAACCATCGGAACAATGACCTCTCTTAAAACTTTAAACTTGCAGGGCTGCAGACTAAATGGCCAAATACCTATAGCTCAAGGTAAGGTTGAATACTCTCTCTCTTGAGGTTATATATTTTCCAATAGACACTTAGAGTTTTAATTTTCTCTAAATTATAATGTGATCAGGCCTTTGTGACTTAAATCATCTCCAAGAGCTAGATATGCATGACAATGATCTCAGTGGTTTCTTGCCTCCGTGTCTGGCAAATTTGACTTCCCTTCAAGAACTAGATCTCTCTTCCAATCACTTAAAGATCCCTATGTCATTGAGCCTATTATACAACCTTTCAAAACTCAAGTATTTTGACGGATCAGGTAATGAAATATTCACAGAAGAAGATGATCATAATCTAAGCCCAAAGTTCCAGTTAGAGCTCCTTTATTTGAGCGGTATTGGACAAGGTACGGGAGCATTACCCAAGTTCTTTTACCATCAGTTCAGCCTGCAATATTTGGATCTTACAAACATCCAAATGAAGGGAGAGTTTCCAAATTGGTTGATTGAGAACAACACATACCTACAATATCTTTATTTAGAAAACTGTTCTCTTTCGGGTCCATTCTTGTTGCCAAAGAATTCTCATGTGAATTTGTCAATCCTAAGTATATCCATGAATCACTTCCAAGGCCAAATCCCTTTAGAAATCGGAGATCGTTTGCCAGGGTTAGAATTCTTATTGATGTCTGACAATGGTTTTAATGGAAGCATTCCTTCCTCATTGGGTAACATTAGCTCGCTGCAAGTGTTAGACCTGTCCAACAATGTTTTGACCGGAAGAATACTTTCGAACAACAGTTTGCAAGAGCAGATCCCTAGATGGATGTGGAACATGTCTTCTCTTGAATTCTTGGACCTATCAAGGAACAATTTCTCTGGTCCTTTACCACCTAGATTCAACACTTCTTCAAAATTGAGAAATATTTATTTGTCTAGAAATAAGTTGCAAGGATCGATCACAATGCCATTTTATGACTCCTCTAAGATATTGGCATTAGATCTTTCCCATAATAATTTAACTGGTAGAATTCCAAGATGGATTGGCAGGCTATCTAACTTGAGATTTTTACTCTTGAGTTATAACAATCTTGAAGGTGAAATCCCAATTCAATTATACAGGTTGGGCCAATTAACCCTGGTTGATCTTTCTCACAATTATCTTTCTGGTAACATCCTCTCTTGGATGATATCTACTTATCCTATCCTTAATGGTTACTATAAACGTGATAATGATTTGTCCTCATCACAACAATCCTTCGAGTTTACAACGAAGAATGTATCCCTTTCTTATAGAGGCAGCATTATCCAGTACTTCAAAGGAATTGATTTGTCATGCAACAATTTCATTGGAGAGATTCCTCCTGAAATTGGAAACCTCAGCATGATCAAGGCCTTGAACCTTTCGCATAATAGCTTGACTGGACCAATTCCACCAACATTTTCAAACTTGAAGGAAATAGAGAGCTTGGATCTTTCCTACAACAAACTGGATGGAGAAATCCCACCTCAACTTACTGAACTATTTTCTCTAGAATTTTTTAGTGTGGCACACAATAATCTGTCCGGCAAGACTCCAGCGAGAGTTGCACAGTTTGCCACGTTTGAGGAGAGATGCTACAAGGACAACCCTTTTCTTTGTGGAGAACCGCTAACCAAAATATGTGGTGCAGCTATGCCACCATCACCAACGCTAACTTCAACGAACAATGAAGATAATGGTGGCTTCATGGATATGGAGGTTTTCTATGTGACCTTTTGGGTTGCATACATCATGGTGTTGTTGGTGATAGGTGCAGTTCTATACATAAATCCATATTGGCGACGAGCTTGGTTTCACTTTATTGAGGTGAGCATCAACAATTGCTATTATTTTCTAGTGGACAATCTTCCCATTTTATCCAAGTTTGGGTTTTCATAGCCTTGATGGTACCAAGATTTGGTGCATCGTTGTGTATTCTAGTTTTAAGATTTAAACAAGTTTAAAGGCATGCTCAAGCGATGTTGTATTAATTTATACAGTTCCATTTGATTTTATAGGTTTTTATATAGTAGGGCTTTTAAATTCCATGAGTTTTTACTTCCCTTGTATATTATTACTTGATTTTTATGGATGATCAATTCAAAGTTACAACACAAATATCCAAAAATATTTAATATTAAAGGGAAGACATTACAACACAAATATCAATTGAAATTTATTTCACTAATTGTATATAAGCTTGTGAGCACTTAGATAATTTAATTGCTTGATCTACAACTTCAGTAATTGAGAGTATTGAGCTGTCTTAGATTGAGTTTCCCAGCTAATATCAAAGGGTGATGTTGAGAACGAACCCCTTCAGGGCTGACCGTTGCCCATATGGCACTCCCTACTTGAAATGGATGACCTCCCGGTACTGAGCAAATTAATGAATCAAAGCAGTCTCGAGATTCCACATAACAATTCATCTCCACTTCTGAATACTCTAATCTCAAACGTCCAGCATATGCTGCAATGCTTGATTAAAGTCATTTGATTACGCTTAGACTAGGTATTGGATGTTCCTAAAGTGATGTACAGAAAACTAGAAAACCTTGTATTTGATATCATTAGCTTTCACCTGGAGGTAAAATGAAAAAAATAATGAAAAAAATAAAACTTCCTCAAAAAAAAACTAGAAAATTAGAATTACAAGAATAATAGATCCAATGAGACATGAACAAATTAAATGCTTCTCCGTTACCAAAAAACGAACTCAATATCACCAGAAACGGTAAACAAAGAACCAGAAACAGAAAGAAGGAATTGAAAGTAAATCAATGAGAATGAATGAGTGCTCACGGGGTGATTTTTTTACAGTGGATTCAAATTCAACGACTATAAGGGCTATTTCCTGCAGCACGGAGAGTTTCTGAATTTTCATTATTAGAATTCAACTACTTTGGCCACAATTTCCTCTGAAGTCTGAACCACCTATCACTGTGCTTAAGGAAATGTTCACAATTAACAACCTACAACTGTTGGATGATTGTTTTTAAAAAATTTTACATGGAATACAAGAATGAAAGGTAAAAAGGAAACTATCTTTCTCACAGTGATTTGTCATGAGGAAAAAAATTGTCAAGGAAAATACAAATTTGTCAAAAAATGAATGCTTCTTCAGTCATAACTGAAGCCTTCATCTTCATCTTCATCATCATCAACCTCCACCTCAGAATACCGCAGGATTTCTCTTATTAATTAATATTGGCCAAATTAATGAAAAATTAAGAAAAAAAAAAAGAGAGACTATGAAGTGGATATATATTTATTCATTAAGATATTTTTAAAAGTTACTGAGATTGTTTTCATTAAGATATGGAATTCTTTAAAACAACTATGAAGTGGAATTCTTTTTAACCAAAAGAATGAAGCTTCTAACTTATGTGGCTGCTAAGTGTCCGTTGCCATCATGCAGTGTTTTTTGCACGGCATGGGTCCGTGAAGTCCTCTATAAAAGCCTTAACCTCCTCGCTGCCATTCGCAACAATTAATATTGTAATAGTTGATACTAAGATGGGACTTGCAACTGATATTAAGATGGGATTACGATATGGGAGATAGAAAGAGAGGCAAAGCAGCTCAAAAGAAGAAGAAAGAACAAAAGTGAGAGAGAGATGAGAGAATAAAAGTGTACCAGTTTTTATTTACTAAATAAACTTATGTTAGGAAGCTGTAATTATTAATATTAAATTCAAAATACATATTGCAAATACTTAAACATATCATGTGAAATTATTTTTATAAATATATGTGGCTTAACATCATTAATGAATAACTCATAATATCTTTTATTTTATATATATATTAAAAGTAAATATTAAAACCTATTATATTATTAATTCGGATGTGAATTACATTTCTAAAATGTTTTTAAAACATTCTCAATATACTACAACTAGCTTAAGAAAGTCATCTTCATCGAACCACACATAAATAAAAGACAAGAATTGCATGAAAGTAACCAACCTAAACTTATATTCCTTCTTGGAACGTTGACCCCGAGTCAAAGTCTTTTTTTTAAATAACACACATAAATAAAAGGTTAATGCTATAAGCTCACTTTCCATTTCCATGACAATGATTGATATAGAAAAGTTGCTCCTTTTTTAAAATAAATTACTACTATATTTTCTTCAGTTAATTAATTTATTTACAATTGAAGTAAAGAACATCACCGGTTTTTATGGTTTTTTTTTACTTGAAAGATAAGACATGTAAACATTTAGAGTTATTCAAGTTCATCTATTTTAATAAATTTTTAATTTTTTATATTAGTATCCCAACTTTATATATATATATATATATCAATTAAATATATTTTTTCTTGTTTTTTTAGATGGTGTGACTTTGATCAAATGAAATTGAGTTTGAGTTTTCCTCTAAAATAAATAATTGTTTTGATAAATAAATAATTATCTCTCCATCAAGTTTTTGCCCCACCACTAAGATGCCTCATTATAAAGATGAATTTGATCCATCTTTTGGTTTTTAATTTTAGGGCTCTGGTTTCAATTATTTTCTATCATTTTTGAATATCTTGTTTAGACTTTTTCTGGATATGGTTGGGTTAGTACTGTATTTCAAATAAAAAAGAATAAAATTTGATTTTTTTAAAAAATATTTTTATAAACATATGTGGCTTAACATCATTAATGATCAATAACTCATAATATCTTTCATTTTATATATATTAAAAGTAAATATTAAAATCTATTATATTATTAATTCAGATGTGAATTATAATTCTAAAATGTTTTCTGGTTATATTTAAATTTTCATCAACATTCCTAACATAAAATAATAAGGATTAAGAGTTGGGAGACAAAAAGAAAAGAAAAAGACAAGGCAGTTCAAAAGAAGAAAAAAAAAGAACAATAGTAAGAGAAAGAGGAGAGAACAAAAGTGGAGCAACTAAATAAACTTTATAATTACTAATATTAAATTCAAAATATTAGTATTTTTATAAGTACTTAGCCGTCACACATTTTTTTGTTCTCAGGATGGGTCCGACAGACAATCACCATCATGCATTTATAAGTTCGTGAGATCATTGCCATATGCGTTTTGGTCCCCGATAGCGTTGCTTTTCCTCGAGATGAGCCTGTGAGACCATTTCCACCATGCATTTATGAGTGGAAATGAAAAATGCATTAATTTAAAATAAAAAAATAATTTTTTTAAATACTTTTCAAACGAATAACAAGCATGATGTCAGTATCAAAATGAAAACAAATGTGATGAAGAGGACACTGCCGTCCTATGCCATCCTGCTTCTT
>Ga0325403_1000360_pt1 | contig 30248 bp, 23 predicted proteins | sample PopdelMetagenome_19_FD_205665 | JGI IMG/M metagenome (GOLD analysis project Ga0325403, IMG submission 205665) | Populus deltoides microbial communities from Bellville, Georgia, United States - Xylem-PdKOR-R4 | ecosystem: Host-associated > Plants > Phyllosphere > Stem > Wood/Secondary xylem... | reverse complement strand
AAAAAAATATGAAATTAATATTTTCTTTTAATTTTTATATACAGATATAAAAAATATTATTTTAATATATTTTTATTAAAAATAATTTTTAAAAAACATGCATAGTTGGTGGTGTGATAGTTCTTAAATATTTATTTTATTTTTTTACAAATATCGAAGTATCATTCCAGTAGGCGATTGGTAGTATATGGCTCATAAGTTTTCATGTTGTTCGTTCTTTTTTGCAATCATTGGAGAAAAATTTTAGATATTTATATGTGTGTATAAAAAAAAATATCGACACTTAAAATATGTTTACCAAATAAAAAAATATATTTTTAATTTTTTTCAATAAAAAATTAAAAGAAATATGTTAATTTGTTGGGAATGAAGAATAATTTTTTATTTATTGAAAATACTAGAAATAAATCAAGACCATAAATATTTATTTTTAAAATTATAAAAAATCATAATTTATAATAGTATCTTATATCCATGAATTTTATTTTACTCTATTAAATATTATAATAAAAAATATAAATTATTAAATAAAAATATTTACATTAGATTTATAATAAAAGTTAAATTCAGTATACTAAATAAAAAAAAATAATTTCACTAAAAATATTTTATATTCAAAATAAAAATTGTATTGTTCATGCTTTTATTTATTTCTTTATTTAAAAAACAGTGGAATAATTATAAATATAAAAATATAAAATACATTCAAATTAAAATTTTAAGATAGAGAAATATTTTTTTTCTTACTTTAATTTTTTATAAAATATTACTGTTTTTAACCTTTAAGCTTTGAAATTCCTGCGTAGGCAGTGGTTGCCACGTGTAAGTCAGTACAAGAAACGATCCCTCTAATCTACCGCCAACCGTACCAAATCACAACTTCTCACTGTCTCCCTCTCCCTTCTGTTTGGAGAGAATGAAATCTCTTCAATCTCCTTCAACTTTGAAGGCCTAAAGAAAATTAAAATTAAAGGGAAAAAAAAAATCATAAAAAGAAAAACGTTAACAAAATGGCACCCACACGGCGCACGTTAGCACTTAGCGATGCTTCTTACACCGTCTGTGTCACCTACGGTCCTTCTCTCTCTCTCACTATCCTCCGCACCCCCTTAACCTTTCTTCTCTCCTCGCTTCTTCTTCTTCTCTCTCATAATAACACAATTCCAATTAGGGTTTCATATTTTTTTTCTCTCTCTCTCTACAAAAGAAAAGGAGAGAACAAAGGTCTGTCTTATGTTCTTCAAAAGCCTAAGCTTTCATGGACAACAGGAGACAAGCCAAGGACTCGCTTTCTTACTCCAATTTATTCAATCTTGAGGTTTGTTCACATGGGATTTTGGTTTTCTCAATTGAGTTCTTTTTAGTTTTTTGAATTACCCACCCTTTTTGGTTTTTTCAGATTGGATTAATTTGTTAATTTTGGGATTCGGTGAGATGGGTTTATTGAATTTTGCTGAATTTGTGTGTTTTGTTTTGTTTTTGCTTAATGGGTTTTTGATTTTTTGGGTTGTCTTTTTCTTTTTTCCTTTTGTTTTTAGTCTTTGGTGAACTTCAGAGTTCCACAACCTGATGATGAATTTGATTATTATGGGAGTAGTAGTCAGGATGAGAGCAGAGGTAGCCAAGGTAACTTAATTTTGTTGTTTTGAATGATTTATTTTCTATTTCGATTGGAATTACAAGGACCCAGTTGGATTTTATGCTTTTTTGTATGCTATATAACTGTTGATTTTTATACTCTCTTTGTCTGTATGAGTCTATTGTTCGTGAAAACTTGATTTTCGGAGGCGGATTGAGCTGGAGAGAAGTGTATTTATGTGTTTGTGCAATGTGGTTGGCTACGTATAGGTGGAGCAATGGCGAATTTTGTTAATAGGAATCTATCAGAGAGGGAATTGAATTCGGTGAAGAGAAAGAGGCGGTATAACAACAGCGAGGGAGAGGAGGAAGATAGACATTTCAGGGCACGCATTACAGAGGATAAGTATCGCTCAATGCTGGGAGAACATATTCAGAAGTACAAGAGGAGGTATAAGGATCCCTTGCCAAGTCCTGCTCCTCCTCCTCCCCGTATGGGGATTCCCATTCCAAAGAGTAGTTTGGGTGGTTCAAAAACTAGGAAGCTCAGGAGTGAGCAGCGAGGAGGGTTACATGACATGGAAACCACGTCTGAATGGGCCAATGACATTACTCCATCAAAACGCAGAGACTACCATGAACCGGAGTTTACACCCAAGTATGTTCTAGCATTATGAGCATTGGAATGGATGAAATTTTGAATTTATGCATGATTATTGTTTTCATTATTCGATTGCTCTGAAGGTCATTTTTTTTTCCAAATGTTTTGCAGAATATACTATGAACCTCCTTATTTGGATATTGGGGATGGTGTCACTTATAGGATACCCCCCTCTTATGATAAGCTTGCAGCATCATTGAACTTGCCAGGCTTCTCAGATATGCAGGTGGAGGAATTTTACTTGAAGGGCACCTTAGATTTGGGTTCCTTGGCAGCAATGATAGCCAATGATAAAAGGTTTGGGCCTAGAAGCCAAGCAGGGATGGGAGAGCCCCAATCACAATACGAATCACTTCAGGCAAGATTGAAGGCATTGAGAGCTTCTAGCTCAGCTGAGAAATTCAGTCTCAAGATATCTGAAGAGGCATTGAATTCCACAATCCCAGAAGGGGCAGCTGGAAATATAAGACGCTCTATTTTGTCAGAGGGTGGTGTAATGCAGGTTTACTATGTTAAGGTTTTGGAGAAAGGAGACACATATGAGGTTTGTCCTTCCTTTGAACTATGATTAGGCTATGGGAAGGATTTTTTTTTGTTCCAATTCAGAGTTGTTGATGAACCTTTTTTTTTATTATTATTATCTTCTATTTTCCTGAGATGCAGATCATTGAGCGGGGTCTACCTAAGAAACCAAAGATAATTAAAGACCCTTCCATCATTGAGAGGGAGGAAATGGAGAAGATTGGCAAGGTTTGGGTAAACATTGTCAGAAGAGACATACCTAAGCACCATAGGATTTTCACTACGTTGCATCGAAAGCAACTAATTGATGCCAAGAGGTTCTCAGAAAATTGTCAAAGAGAGGCACGTACATGTCATATGGCTTATGCAGTTTTTCCATGCATTTTTTTGTATCTATGGATGATCTCTCTATTTCAGCTTTGTAGTACTAGGCTTGTATGTTTTAGTAACAATTCCTTTTATGTTTCAGGTCAAAATGAAGGTTAGTAGATCACTCAAAATAATGAAGGGTGCTGCGATTCGCACTAGGAAGTTAGCTAGAGATATGCTGCTGTTTTGGAAGCGAGTGGATAAGGAGATGGTACTTTCTGTTTCCTTGCTGAACTTTTGCTCTGTTTTCATTTCAATATAATGGACACTGTCATCTTCTAGGTAAGTGCTGTGTTGCAATTAAGAGTTCTGAATATGACACAGTATAGGAGTACATTCGCATGTGGAAACTCTTTTATCTCTTCCCCATGGCTTCTGTTACTCTGTTTGTGGAGTGTGTAAATGTGTGCTGAAACAGACTCTTGTTATCTAGGGATCATTGGTTGGTATAATAGTAAATGTCTCAACCTTGCCAGTACGGCAGTAGATTCTGATCTTGTAAGTGGTTGCATCATGTGACATTGTTTAACAGCAAGACTGTTCCAAATTTAACCTGCTAGGAGTCCATTTTACATATCTGCACGATGGACTTTTTTAGCTTAAATCCTCTTATCGTTAGAGATATGGTCCTATGGAAAGTGAATAAACAACCTGGTTACTAATCTGGTGGATATTTTTTCATCTATTGGGAGCCCTAGTGGGATGCAGTTTACTGACATCTGTTTCTAATCCGAGTGATTAATATTTGTCTGCGATGTAAACATCTAAGTTAAAAACTGAAAAACTGTTTTATAAAAAGTCATCCTTGCCTTTTTCTTTGGTTATTTACTGAATCCTTCTCTAATTGTTTGCAATGTTCAAATGCCTTCCCTTGTAGGCAGAGGTGAGGAAAAAGGAGGAAAGAGAAGCAGCAGAAGCTTTGAAGCGTGAACAAGAGCTCCGGGAAGCAAAAAGACAGCAGCAAAGGCTCAATTTTCTCATACAACAAACAGAACTCTACAGTCATTTCATGTCAAACAAACCAAGTTCACAGCCCTCAGAAGCTTTGCCAATTGGAGATGAAATGACAGATGATCAAGGAATGGATTTGAGCACTGCTGAAGCAGGGCCTGATGATCAGGAAGAAGATCCCGAGGACGCTGAATTGAGAAAAGAGGCTCTCAAAGCTGCTCAAGATGCAGTCTCGAAGCAGAAATTGTTAACAAGTGCTTTTGATATCGAGTGTTCAAAGCTGCGTGAAGCTGCTGATATTGAGGGACCTATAAATGATGCCTCAGTTGCAGGATCTAGCAACATTGATTTGCAGACACCGTAAATGTTTTTTTAATGTGCCCCCTTTCTTAATAGTATTAGTTGTGATTTTTTTTTTGGTTTATCATGTTTTCCTTTTGAATTTCTGCATCACTTTAATGAGCTTGTTATTACCAATACTTGCAGCTCCACCATGCCTGTTACATCAACAGTTCAGGCACCGGAGTTGTTTAGAGGTAACCTCAAAGAATATCAGTTGAAGGGTCTTCAGTGGCTGGTTAATTGTTATGAGCAGGTAAGGTAAACTCAACATCAGTACTAGATAAAATTTTCCATTGAAATCATCTCATGGTAATTCATTATGTCTCAGGGTTTAAATGGTATACTTGCTGATGAGATGGGCCTTGGAAAGACTATTCAAGCCATGGCATTCTTGGCTCATTTAGCTGAGGTGATTATTCTAGTTGTGGTACATTAATACATTTCAGTATGTTTTTTTTAATAGCCTTACACTAACTTAATTGCTGCATGCAGGAAAAAAATATTTGGGGTCCTTTTCTGATTGTTGCTCCAGCTTCTGTCTTGAATAATTGGGCTGATGAAATCAGTCGCTTCTGCCCTGACTTGAAAACCCTTCCATATTGGGGTGGGCTTCAAGAGCGGATGGTACTTAGGAAAAACATTAATCCAAAGCGCCTTTACCGAAGGTAATTTTCTTGTAATGGCCATCCATTGATTTCTTGAAGACAAAATAATGGGTAGTTCAATGGAGAGGATTTGACACTCACTGGGCTGATCACATAATTAGATATTGTCAACGTGTATCAAGATAAAACAGGTGCTAGTGAGGACCACATCATAATTTTCCTCTTTGGATTTTTTTTCAGTTGATTTTTAGGAACTCTTAGGGTTTTGTTTGTTCAGACATGACTAGGAGTTTTATGAGGTTACAGGCTCTGATTTCTGAAATCAAACTAACATTCTCCTCTCTGCATTATTTTTGATAGGTTAAAGCCATTGGAAATTCAACTTCACTTTAGATATATGATGCCATAAGCAAATGAAAGAGAAAATCAATATGTGTATTATAATTGCCTCTGCAAGCACCTTGGATGCTTTAGAGTTTTGGGTTATAAACTTGTATCCTACAAACTAAGCCTTTGGTGGTTTTTGTAGTTTACTCTCATTTTGTGCCTTAAGCCAGCTCTTAAGATGCTTTCATTCAAAGAATTGTCACTAAATTAAGCATTTGCCATGCTTTATTCTGATGTTAATAACCAATCATTTTCTTTCTTGCCAGGGATGCTGGTTTTCACATTCTCATTACCAGCTATCAATTGCTAGTGTCTGATGAGAAGTATTTTCGGCGTGTGAAATGGCAATACATGGTATTAGATGAAGCCCAGGCTATTAAAAGTGCTAACAGGTTCTTAACTCCATAACCAGATTTTGCTTACTAGATTTTCCTCATTAATCATCGTTTCAAGAGCAGTGCCATGTTTAAATGAGTTTTACTTTTGCTCTCATTTGAACTGTTCTTAATGTCATTTGTTCTTCCCTGTCTTTCCAAAGCATACAAAAAAGAGAGAAGAAATCATACTATGCTTTTACTCTCATCTGATGACTGGATACTTTTGACAGCATAAGATGGAAGACATTGCTCAGTTTTAATTGTCGTAATCGCTTGCTGCTGACTGGTACACCGATTCAGAATAACATGGCAGAATTGTGGGCCCTTCTGCATTTCATCATGCCGACATTGTTTGACAGCCATGAACAGTTCAATGAGTGGTTTTCTAAAGGGTATGTTTCTTTTGCTAAAGTGCATGCTTGCTTTTGGAGCATACTAGACCTAAAATTGAACTTTTATTTTGTTTTCAGAATTGAGAACCATGCAGAACATGGGGGTACATTAAATGAACACCAGCTAAACAGATTGGTGAGTATGCTTTATTGCTTTTCGTAGGTTTCCATTGCCAGCATGATTAATAAATTGTTTGTTAGATGTGCATCCTGCACAATTCTGTAGCATTAGAATCTGATGCAGAAAACTAAGGGATCATGCAAAAAATGAAACCTAAACATCGAACTGTTCTAAAACAATGAATTGCCTCATGGATCCTTCAAATTTTTATTAAGATAGTGCGGGGCTTATGCGAGTCTCTTGATGTTTTAGAGGCACAAGTAATTTCAATTCTCTGATGTTGCTTGGTTTTTATGTGTTCCCGTGTTTTCTTGGAATTCAGTCAGTACCACATGTAACCTCGTAACTTTTTATGCGTGCTGATTAGAGCAATTCTCTGTGTTGATTGAATGCAAGGTGGTGGACTTTTTTTAGTCAAAAAGATTTTTCCTAATCAGTTTATGATATGTAGTTTCTCTTACCCTTTTCTAAACTCACACTGCTGTTTTCTTCCCCCTATGGTATCTGACTTGTGTCTTGGTCTTTACCTTTGACAGCATGCAATTCTTAAGCCTTTTATGCTGCGTCGAGTGAAGAAAGACGTGATTTCCGAGTTAACAAGGAAAACAGAAGTTATGGTGCACTGCAAATTGAGCTCTCGACAACAAGCTTTCTATCAAGCTATTAAGAACAAGATATCTCTTGCTGAGTTGTTTGATGGCAACCGTGGACATTTCAATGAGAAGAAAATTATGAATCTAATGAACATAGTCATTCAGCTGAGAAAGGTAGCCTATTATTTTGCTGGGGGTTTCTTACATTCCACTCCATAATGTTTTTATTATGTAATTATGTTGTGCAAACCTTTGAATAATATGCTATTTTATTGTCTATTTACAAAAAAACTGAATGTTCTATTTTCTTGATGGTAGGTTTGCAACCATCCAGAGTTGTTTGAAAGGAATGAGGGAAGCACATATTTCTATTTTGGAGAGATTCCCAATTCGTTTCTTCCCCCTCCTTTTGGGGAGTTGGAGGACATACATTATTCAGGGGGTCGAAATCCTATCACATACAAGGTACTTCTTGAGTTGTTGTCTGTGATTAGAAAAAAAAATTGTTATATTTTGACAAACTCAAAACTAGAAGAGTAAAGTCTCCATGGTTACAACTGTAGTTTCCTTTCAAAGCAGTAGCCATGATATTTTTTGACACCAACACTTTTCCCACCCAGGTGCCAAAAGTAGTCCACAATGAGATTGTCCAAAGTTCCGAGGTTCTTTGCTCAGCGATTGGACGTGGTGTTGGCAGAGAGTCATTTCAAAAGCACTTTAACATATTCTCTCCAGAAAATGTGTATCGGTCTGTATATGCACAGGACAATATCTCAGATAGATTGCTTATTAAGAGTGGGACGTTTGGTTTTACCCATTTGATGGATTTGTCCCCAGCAGAGGTTGCATTTCTGGCAACTAGTTCATTTATGGAGAGGCTGTTGTTTTCTATTATGAGACAGGGCCAACAATTTTTGGATGGAACCATAGACTTGCTCATGGAAGACATGGAAGATGACAATGGCAATCACCTTGAGAAATGTAAAGTACGAGCTGTCACACGAATGTTATTGATGCCATCAAGATCTGAGACAGATATCCTACAAAGGAAAATTGCAACAGGCCTTGCTGATAATCCGTTTAAGGCTCTAGTTAACTCTCATCAGGACAGGCTTCTGTCCAGCATTAAGCTCCTTCACTCAACTTATACGTCCATCCCACGGACTAGAGCTCCACCGGTATATTTGGATTCTCAGATTGTCTATTTTTTAATCATTAAAGAATTGTTAACCTTTGAAGATTTTATTAATATACTAACATTTTCTCACCTACATAGATTGATGGCCAATGCTCAGACAGAAACTTTGCCTACCAAATGATGGAAGAATTGCACCAACCCAGGGTCAAGAGGTTGTTAATTGGGTTTGCACGCACATCTGAATTTAATGGACCCAGAAAGCCAGAGAGTCCTCATCCTTTAGTTCAGGAGATTGAATCTGAACTATCTGTTTCACAACCTGCTCTTCAGTTGACATACAAGATTTTCGGTTCTTGCCCCCCCATGCAAAGCTTTGACCCTGCAAAGCTTCTCACGGTGCAGACCTCTCTGATTCTCATGTCCTTTTAATCAACTCAAAATTGTATTTTGTAATGCTTATATTTGGATTGTATTTGTTTTTTATATAGGATTCTGGAAAGCTTCAAACACTTGATATTTTACTGAAACGATTGCGAGCTGAAAACCACCGGGTTCTATTGTTTGCACAAATGACAAAAATGCTAAATATTCTTGAGGTACATTTAGTTTTCCAGTTATTCACTATAGTCATTACAAAGGTACTAAGGAGACGAGAAGTTGTTTCTGAGGATCTTGTAGAAAATATGCTCATGGTAAAACAACATTATTTTGGGATTAAGGCATAGTTGAATTGATTTATTTTGTAAATTAGTCGAGGCTTATTCTTTCTTTGTTTTTATGACTTGATGGACAGCCGTATTAGTTCAGCCAAATTGGCTATACATTTGATTAACTTTGTGCATATAATTGGTTGGTATTTGTTGCTGCAATCCAACATCAGTACGGGCTACAATAGTCTTCTTTTTCAAGAAAAGCAAATGCCAGTTGGAACTTGCTCTTGAATATTCAATGGCAAGACTCTACATTACATGATCTGTTTATTTCATAAAATGGTTTGTGGTGACTGTCACCATGAATGATGACTTCAGTATTGATTTGGATTTTCTATGTTTGGAAATAGCCTCTTAGTGTCACTAATATATATTTGAATTTCTCTTATCCTTTATGTCCATCTTATCTGCATTTTGCTTTCAAATGACAATTTGTGCTTGAGCTACAATTTCCATTATGATTAGGTCAATTAGTTGACTTTTCTTCTTTGCCATTTTTTTAGGAAATTTGTTTTGGTGCTAACTTGTGTACAATTGCAGGACTACATGAATTATAGGAAGTATAGATATCTTAGACTTGATGGGTCCTCCACCATCATGGATCGTCGGGATATGGTCAGAGACTTCCAGCTTAGGTTATTTTCTTTGCTGTGTGATGTTTGTTTTGAAGAGCACCCCTTTCTTGTCAATTTCTCATTTTTGAAAGTGAGTTCTTAACTTTTTTACCTCCTGGGATTGCAGGAATGATATTTTTGTATTCTTGCTGAGTACCAGAGCTGGTGGGCTTGGTATCAATTTGACAGCTGCCGATACTGTTATTTTTTATGAAAGTGATTGGAATCCTACACTAGATTTACAGGCAATGGATAGAGCACATCGGCTGGGCCAGACAAAGGATGTTAGTTCTCTCCAGATTGTTCTATCTGTTTTTCACTTATGGCATAACCATAAACTTTTCATGCATTTCCTTTGAGATTGTCTTCCTTGTTCAGACAGTGATCCTCTACTCAAATGAGTTTTTGAGCTTGCACACACAAAATGGTTTTTCTAGTTCTGACTATACATAGAATTCTCAGCTTAGTTTTATTTGAGTTCTGAATAACACTTAAGTACTCTTTCATGGTGTAGGTTACTGTCTACCGGCTCATTTGTAAAGAGACGGTTGAGGAAAAGATTTTGCAAAGAGCAAGCCAGAAACATACTGTGCAACAGCTTGTTATGACAGGTGGTCATGTTCAGGATGATCTCTTGGCTCCTGAGGATGTGGTGTCCTTGCTTCTGGATGATGCCCAGTTGGAGCAGAAGTTGAGAGAAATACCACTGCAGGTGAGGTTTATATGTGGTATTGGTTGTAATTTTCTTTTCAAGAACTCAGTTAAATTGCTGATAATTTTCTCTTGGTATAGGAGTTTTTGCCCTTTCCCTCCTTGTAAAACTGGCCTTTAGAATATTCACTAGAAAAGGAAAAGTAAAATTAGGAGCTAGAAAGCAAGGAATGAGCGATAGAAGTAGCCTTAAATTTAAGTTGCTTATAGAATATGTGATCACCTTTTTATCAATTTGCTGTTTTCAGGCCAAGGATAGACAAAAGAAAAAACCAACAAAGGCCATACGGGTAGATGCAGAAGGTGATGCAACTTTCGAAGATTTGACTGAAACTGTCACTCAGGGTACTGGAAATGAACCATCTGAGGACACAGAGAAATTGAAATCCAATAACAAAAAGGTATTATGATTTCTAAGTATATTTTATGATTCAATCCCTTAATTTCTTTTGTACCTTTACATTTGAAAAGGCCGCCTCAATTTGTCCACTTTGTCAAGATATGGTATTAAGTAGCATTAAGAACCCCCCACCTCCTCTTCTGAATAAATGTGAACGAAAAAAAAAAAAGGTGAAAAGGAATTACCGAGATATTTGTGAAAGATTTAGGTGAGTGCATGCTAGAGCCTTGAGATATCAAAGGTAAACTCTACCCTATATATTTTGTTACCTCGACCATAAAGGTGAGCTGTACTCGCTATGGCTTGCATTTTGTTTTTTATATTCTGTATTGATCTGGTAGCCCGGTACTGCCTCTCTCCTTTTGATTCTGGAGTAAATACATGGTCTGTAGTCAAAAGTTACAGAAGCTAGTATTTTTTGTTCATGTTGTTTTGGCATTCAATTATTATCTGATATTGAGCTGAGGTACCGAAGGATACCGCAGGATATCCCTGCTTTCAGTTAACAGCTGCTTATATGCAACGTTCTCCATGTCCATTGCTTTATGTTTTTACTGACAAGCACATATCTTGTGCAGAGGAAAGCTGCTTCTGACAAGCAGACTACACCAAAGCCTAGGAATTCACAGAAGAATGAACTGAATTCTACATCAATGGACTATGAATTGGACGATCCTTTTCTAAATGATGAGCCACAGTCACAGCGACCCAAGAGGTTGAAGAGGCCAAAGAAGAGTGTAAATGAGAAACTCGAACCAGCATTTACTGCCACACTCCAAGTTGATTCATCGCAGATTCAATATCCACATGCAAATAATCTTCCTTCTACATACTCAAACACGTGATTATAATATGCAGTAAGAAGGTTGAATCCATTGATGTAGCTGCAGGACTTTGTTCAACGCTTGGGTTGCCAGGCTCATCTCAGAGGAGGCACCTTGATTTCCACCTATTGCGGCCAGGGCTATAGAAGAAACTGGAGCAGCGTTGAGAAGAAGCAAGCCCAGCAACATCGTAGTATGTATATACAATTTTTTGGATTTGAGTTCTAGGTCAACTAATTATTACTACGGATCTGAGTCTGTATAGGCGGGTTTGCTCTTTGTTCCTTGTGTAGTAGTATATATTCGAGGTCTTGTAAACCTATTTGCCCACGACCATAAAATGTTGTGGGTCGAGGAACTAGACTTAAAAGAAATTTTTTAATGGGCAATCTTTTTTACAGCTCTGTAATGCTCTGTCTCCCCCGTCATCCTTCAAGAATCGTGAATGGCATGGCAGCTTGCAAACCATTTTGCTGATGGTTGTGGTAAAATGAATTAAAAAGTCTAGATTTATTTATTTTATCATCCTTTTTCTTCTTTGTTAACCAGACAACTACAGTGATAGTCATCCTTCTTTCTGCTATTCATTCCTTCCACTTTACGAAATCTATCCAATCCTATCAATCGCTCCTGACAAACATAACCAAGTATAAACCTCATGACAAACCCATAAATACAACTGTCATTACCATTTAACCAAAAAGAAAGATCTAAGATCATTGGTCGTTGCAACAACATACGACAACTATCATTGTGATGTAAAATCATTGAAATAACGGTAACAGTTTGGCAATCGTGGAGCCGTCGAAGAAGGAATTGTGCTTGTGGGTTTTAGTTGTGGGGTGGGGTGGGGGTGGGGGTGGGGGGAGGGGGGGGTTGGGGAGGTTGAGAAAAAACAACCTGGTGAGTGGAGAAGAGGCGACAGAGTAGTGGTGAACGAAGGGGAAGGGGAGGAAGGATTTCTGTCATCGAAGCAAACTGGGTTTTCTTTCTTCTATTTAAAATTCTTCTTAAAAGATAAGATTTTTTTTTTCTCTCTCTTTGAACATGCTAGTAACCTGACATTTAACGTTGATGTTGGCAAGCTCCATTCACAACGACAAAAAAAAAGCTCTCCGGTGGCGACCATCATGTTAAAACCATAATAGGTTTGAGATTGTTCTAGCAAAAATCCATACGTTGGGGACTACCTTGTGAAAACTCATCATAGGTTGGGAGCTGATTTGTAATTATCCCATTTATTTAAGATCAACAACCACAAAGTTACAAGAGCATAATATACTGAGTCGACAAGGGAACAGAGGGAAAGCATACAGTTCATAAAATGCCAGCGTCTTTCTTTGGAGGGTGCCGCTGGGGACGGGAAGAGGAAGTACAAAAGTTACTCCAGATCACCATCACGACATAGTTACCACATTATGTATGGATTACTGCAGACTTAAAGTTTAAGAGCATGAGCATGGTGGTGAATGTGGTCATCGATGAAAGTGGCAATGAAAAAGTAGGAGTGATCATAACCAGGTTGCAATCGCATCAGAACTGAAACATTTGCATTCCTGCATGCCTCTTCAAACTTGTTTGGCAGCAGCTGATCATGCAAGAATTTATCCTCATCTCCCTGCACAGACAAAGCGGAACAGTGTAAGAGGACAACGCACAAGCCTAAATCAAGCAGTGTGGAAATTTACAGATTGTGTATTCATCTAGTGTCCACATTTCATGGATGGATCATGTCTACCTGCCAACATGTACTGGTCAAAAAGGGAATTGAATGGTGCCTCATATGATACTTTTGTTAGCAGCTTATTTTATCTCAGCCTGACTTCTATAATGCAAGGGTGTTGATATTATAACATCATTTTAAATGCTAAAGAAACAACTCATTCATCACAATCCACAAAGCATCCCATATCTCAGGATCTTTGAAGTGAAAGCTTAATTCTTACCCAGCTCAATTTGATAGAACGGAAATAGTTTTGTCTGTGATGACTAGATCACCCAGCCAACAAACCACTATAAAGTACCAAGTTACTTTGATCAATTTTTTTCACTTAATTTGTTATCAAAATGAGATTTAAACCTCAGTCAGGTTTCCAGACAACAATTCATGGTCCCTAAAGAAAAACCAGAATGAGCAGACAATCTTTTACCTGATCAATTAAAATGGTAGCAGATACATCATGGACCTTTGACACCAGAGAAGTGGCATCATATTCCTGCATTTTTTAAATTTCATTCATTACATTCAATGCATTACAAATAAAGATGTATTTTCTACGTATCACTTGAAATTTTAACCTCCCAATCAGCTTTACTGGGTCCAAGATAATTTGTGAAAGCCTTCTGGCCCCATGGACAATTAATTGGGTTGGCAACTGGTGAGAAGGCAGATACCGACTGGAAAACAAGAACAGAACAGAAAAGAATCAGAAATTATGAACCAGGTAAATCATAAATTGGTTCATCCTGCAGCTCAAAAAAAGAACGAAAAAAAGAACAAAAAAGGATAGTAAACAAAAGGTAAATTACTCCTTCACAGATAAAATTCCAATATTGCTCGTATAAAAACTTATGGAACTAAAAACCTTCAAATGTTTAATGAGTAACTATGACCAACCACCTTGTACTTGTCAAGGTTCTTCAGGTAGATTGTTAAAGCACCATGGCCACCCATCGAATGACCAAATATAGATGCCTTTGACGTCTCCAGCTGCGGAAAATTTTCACTAAGAAGTTTTGGCAGTTCCTTGACAACATAGTCATACATCCGCCAGTTCTTCCATTTCTCTTGAGTAGCATTAAGATAGAATCCAGCACCTATTGAAGACAAAGAATAGCTTAAGTAAGAAATTAGAGGCATCTGGTCATAATCAAATTTGCACTTTAGAGATGAAACTCTAGTTTTGATATATTATGCCACAAATATTTAATTAGCTAAGACTTGAAAGCCCAATCTGCATACCTACACCAAAATCCCAGTTGTCTGCCTCTCCTTCCACATTCAGGCCTCCTGCAATAGTCAAAGAAACAACTAACTAGTCAGCAGAAAAGGACATGGAAATAACTACTGACATAGTTACTCAAAAAACTTAATTACTGCTGGAAAATAATTACATCATTCCCATGCCCATCAAATTTTTTTATGAAAGCAATTAAGATCTCCCCCAATGCCCCAAATATGTTTTTCCTCAACCAATTTTCACTCTACCCCCCCCCCTGTTGGACACAGAAAATGATTATCTAAAATATAGTAAGAATTGAATTAGGATAACTACATTTGGGGCAGCACTGATTGATGCCAAAAAAAACCCGACTCAGTTTTTTTTTTACGCGTGGAGCCAACACAAATCCTCAAATACACATGGTGAGAAAGCCTTTAATGTCAGAATGAAATTCTATGAAATGCTGAAGCTCATTCTCAAACGCTTGATAGTCAGAATTTTAAGAGTTCTGAACTGAAACAGCATCCAATGAGTCTGCACTAGCCTTAAAATCACTAACCAAATTAATTCTACATAGAATCAGGAAAAAAAACAACAAAAGAATTACTGATGCATCAATAACTATTTAAAAAACATATACAATAACAAAACCATGCTAAACATTAGTTCCAAAGGTGTTTGTGATCTTACTTGGAGATGTATCAGGAGCGATCAGGACAATGCCCTCTGTCGAAGCAACACGTTGAGCTCCTGATTTAGCTATAAAGTTCTCATCGGTGCAGCTAAGACCAGAGAGCCAATACAGCACCTATTCAACAATGAAAGCACATAAGTTAGACCTTGATCTTGCTATAAATACTACAACTCACCAAGAACCATCAGTCCAACGTCAAAAGACCGCACATTCATACGCAAAGTTGATCATTTCATTATTTGGAAGCTAACAACAATAGTATGACTTGCCAAAATTAGTCCATTTTCATCCAAAAATCAGAGAAATTGGATAAAAACATATCAAAGGAAGTTCCGATTCAGTAAAGTTTACTACTTTGATAAGATTTTGGGAATATAATAAAAGGGTTTATTATCATTAATCAACAAAACAAGTCTCCCAGTTGGATACACACAAAAAACAAGAAACTTTGGTATATACAAGAATATAAAGTATTCAAAAGAAACAACTTGGACTGTTAAAAAACCTAGCAAATGATAACTGAAAATGAAAAACAAGTAAAAATGGGAGATGGGTGTTCTGATCTGTATTGAAATAAGTAAAAAAAGGAAAGGAAGATGACATACTGGGAATTTGTGGGAAGGGGAAGGGGATGGAGGGAAATAGATGTAGAAAGTCATGGAGCAACCCAGTGTAGGGCTGAAATGCTTGTATCTCTTGTTGTATCCACCAAACATCTTTGAGCTACTGATCTCACCTGGCTTTGTTTCCATTTCTTCTCCAACAAAAAGCAATCACTCACTCTCTTTTTGTGTTATATTTCCTTTTAATGGAGAAGCTCAGTGAGTGAGCCCTTACAAGTGGGTTTTATTTTGTGGATGAAAGGGGATGATGATCTGTTTTATTTTTTAGTTTTTACAATTAAAATACTCAATCTAAATTTTATATATATATATATATATATATATATATTAAGTTTTTATTTTATGAAAGATTTTCATATCATATCACGAGAATTAATAACATGATTATTTTTTTGTTTTTGAAATGCTTTCACAAGACAGATATATGGAATTTTTTTATAAATTAATGGACTCATTATATGATGATTTAACTTCAAAATCTTGTTAGAAAGATATATTAAAAATTTAATATAAATTAAAAAATAAAGGTAACTCAATTAAAGATGTAAATTTTTTTTGAAGAATTATAGGATTTATTTAGCCACGTTAACCTTCCCGTATTTATAAAATCTCAATTTTTTTCTTGTAAATTCCTAAGATTTTTTTATAAATATTATAATGATAATTTCCTAAAACTTTTCTTTTCAATGAAAAAAATAATTGATTTGTAATTAAATTCTAGCTTGAAACCTGAACTTGTAGGAGAAAATGATTTTTTGATTAATTTGTTCTTGTTTTTATTTTTAAAGACTTAAATATTAACTTAATTTGATTAATGTCTAAAATAATTGCAAGAAAAATCATTCTATCGCACTCTTTAGGTCTATATAAGTATATAACCAATATGTTTTATGTATTTAAGAGGTGTGTGGGTTATATATATTAAATTTGATTTAAATCAATTTTTTAAATCATATTTTCATATAATTTTTAATTGATAATAAGAAAGAAGGAGAAAAACATGCAAGTTTCAAGAAATTTTTTTTTTTTTTCAATTTACTAGTAAGTATTTCACTTAACTATTCCAATTAAACTAAAAAAAATTATTTCAATTTAATATTGGGACCTGTCATGGGGCCGGTTGGCTGGCCCAGGCTTGAAATCTTTTCAGTCTTAAGAGTTCAAAAACTCAGTCAATCGAACCTGCGAGAAGTTCCACCCCCTTCGGCAACGCTGCTGAGCCACGTTTTTATACAAAAATGATTTTTTATTTTATTTTAAATAATTTTTTATAAGTTTTTTTATATTAAAAATAAATTTTAAAAAGTAAAGAATACATTTTTTAAAAATAAAAAATATTTTAAAAAATAACATGTATCACTGTATCAAACACCATCAAAACTCAATAGTCACCGAGATTAAACTTGCTTTTTCCACGACATCGTTGTATCTTGTGATCATAATTTTAAAACTTTGCCTGACTCGGTGAATCGATCTGGGATCTTGATGACTCGAGGCTGGAACCAAGCTGAGTTTATGAAAAAATAGAAGTAGTTAAAAATTCAATTGAATCGGCAGGTTGACCTGACAAGACTCGGTCAAAACCCCGATTATAACCTGTTAATTATTTTTTATTTTTTTACTAAAACAACATTGTTTTGATTTATAAAGTAATAAGATTGATCCGAGTAACCTGGTTAAAACTCGATGGCCCAATCAAAATTCATGACGGCCACCAGACGAGTTTTAAAAACATTGATTTGTGATTAAATTTTTCCTATGTATATGCAAGGAGAAAGTACCTCTTTTTTTTTTTAAAAAAAAAAACAAAGTGAGAAATTGTGCCAAACTGCCAATAATATCTATGTTTTTGTAGAAGAAAAAAAAGGTGTTCATGGGACAATTGGATTAAATAATGAATTTGAACTACATTTTATGTTTTTCAATCACTCTATCTAGAGATTGAAATGTGTTTTTGTATTCTATTTATTTAAATTTTAAAATTATTTTTCAAATTATGTTGATAAATTTAAAACAGAGTGATAGGAGATGCATTATCTAAAACAAACTTATTCTCTTGGCTCTTATCAGCTTTAATTACTTTCTAATTGCATTATGATATTTTTAGCAAACACAGCATACTATATATCATTTTTCTTTTTCTAAAAATAAATATATTTTTCTTAATTTTCTCATACGTACACATTAAACCTTATATATAAAAAAAACCCTCAAATAATTCATTTAAAAATCAATTATGTAATATGTACTCCAAAGAAGTTCTTTTCCTTGCCCTAAAGAACCACTACAATCTTATGTCATCAAACGAACTCGTTTCTAATCCTTGTTTCTTTCAAATGATCTAAACACAGCCATCCACTGAATTTGACACTCGTGTAAAATTGAGATCCTGGTCAAGATAAAAGCAGTGATTTCATGTTCATCAAATTGGAATTAAGATAAGTACACACAAATAAATATTGCAGCTGGTCATTTAACCAAATATACAAATTGAAGTTATTAAATTTAATCGATAAATTATCATGAAACAGTCAGCATTTTATGATGAGTTGATATAACCAAGGTTTGTAAATATATGTATCATCAAATAAATAAAACAAGTCATAATTTTTACAGACCCAACATTTTTTTACACCTATATTTTCTCTTAATTTTCTTACATGTTATTTTCTTTTGTACATTTTTTAACTTAAGTATCAGAGAGTCATTCGTTTCATGAAAAAATTACTTTTTCAGCAACTTCGTCTTGCATCTTATCCTATAGGGTTTTGGGGGTTATATCGGCTAGCTAAACTTGGTCTTCTATCTGTAGGTGGGGAAATGAAATTCTTTTAGTAGACTCGTTTTAGAGGTCGCTCGTATCTGAGCTTCAGCCCGAAGTCTCCATATCTTTATAGGTAAGGTAACTATCGAAGTAATGGGCCGGTGGGGAAGGGGCTTAAAACCAACTCTAGTAAGAGAGCGAAGGGAGGAGGTGGGTCACACATTATAGATAGCTAGAGAAGCTAGCTTTGAAACATAAGGAAGGAATCTCAACTTACATATGCTCTATTTGAAGGGTTCTCTATCAAAGCTTTTAACTCGTATTGAGAAAGCAGTTCAGGTGTAACTTGACGAGTGTGTATAAGCCCATTCAAAGACATGTTGTGATGACAACATCAAAGGTTAAATGAAGGTGCATGCGGAGTCCTCAGATAAGGATTGAATCGAGTGATTGGGAAGGTTGTCATACCATTGAAACAGGACTAAACTTCAAATTAAAGTCATACTCATTTTGATACTACAATAGGAACAAGACACCAAGCCCATATTAAATCCATACATCCTAGTCCAAAATCACAGCTTGTGGAGAGCTTAGTTTTTTCATGATTTTTTTAGATGGGTTAACCCAATATCAATCCAAAATTGCATAGTTTTAAGATTTTAAAAAAAAACTTATAAAAATATTGTTTTTATTTTTTCAATTCAAATTAAGTTTTGATTGAGTTACAAGCTAATTCATTCAATTGATCAAGTCAACTCCCACTTAGTTTAATTTTAAATCTAATTTAGATTAGATTTTAAATTAGTAGTCCATCAGATTAACTCATGATGAGTTTAATAAAACATATATAAGTATCATCTTCAAAAAAGTATATCCAATCTCAAAGAGTTATCTTATTTTAGCCTTTGTTCGGGGGTGAAGCCCAAACAAAGGGTGACCAAAATTATATATATATATATATATATATATATATATATATATTATTTTAATATATTTTTAAAAATTATCACATTAAAAATAACTATTATCATATTACCAAACATCTCAAGTCTCATTTGTGGGCCTCGAACTCAATATTGCAGGGATAACATCCGTGAACTGATGCATGATATATTTTTTGAAGGTGGCAATAGTGATGTTCAGTTCATCTAACGAGACATTTTTTTATTTTTATTATTATTTACTAATGGCAGAAAGATTAAAACAACAAAAAAAAAACAGCCACAACTTTTTCTTCTTGATCTTTTTACCATTATAAAAATAGTCTCTTTTTTTCGTTGATTTCCACATACCAACACTCAATTTTTTTCATGCATGAATTGTTAGACAGTAGAATTTATACAGAAAAAGGAGCAGAAATGAAGAAAGTGCAGAGAATAGAAAGAATCTGTTTATACAGAGAAGCAGAAGATGAAATTCATGCACTGTTACATTATTGCTTTTGCTTGACTGTTTACATTACTATTTCTCACTTTATATATGCAGTATTGGAAGATACTACACGGAGAACATGCTTTCTTTTACACTCAATATAATGCTAACAGATTCTCTTTTACTAACAAACTACTAACAGAATGCTAACAATATTAATTGCTAATCTTCTGACACTTGGCATCATTAGAACCGTTGATATCTTTACATGCCCCCTCAATCGCAGGCTGGGAGGAGCCAAGCATGAGATTGGAGCAATGATACTGAAACAAAGAAATGGAAAGACCTTGGGTGAGGATGTCAGCAAACTGACAGTAGAGGAGACATGCTGGACTAGTAAATCATCCATGATAACCCGTTCCCTAACAAAATGATAGTCGATCTGGAGATGTTTCATCCTGGAATGGAACACTAGATTGGAAGCAAGGGAGATAGCAGAGATATTTTGAAAAGCTAGCAAGAAACGTCACAGAGAGGAACAAAGAAGTGAATAGAATTAGAGGGAGATACTGCAATAGAGATGAAGAAAAGAAAAGCAGAGAATAGAGATGAAGAGAAGTAGAGAGAAATTCTGCAGTGCAGAGGAAGAAGAAAACGTTTATATGTATATTAGAATAGAGATGAAGAGAAGCAGAGAGAGATTCTGCAGTGCAGGGGAAGAAGAAAACATTTATGTGTATATTCTCTTATTAGAGTTGAACAATCTGAAGTTGAGAAGTAGTCGCTATTTTTAGAGTGCAAGAGATAGAAAAGAAGAGAATCAAAGATTGAGAAGGGGAAGAATCTTGCAGAAAGTTGAAGATTTGAAGAAAAAGTTTCAGTTTGACAATATATCAAACAGATAATAGACAGATCGATTATTATGAAAGAATTGTGTAGATAAGGAGATAATAATGCCAGAAACAGAGATTAGCAAGATATTATAACCATTTCAGATGCACGTTTTGCTTCTGCAGCAACTTCATCAAGAGAAAGGCCAACAGCAGCTGCAGCTCCAGCAACCTTATGAACAAGAATAGTCCCCGTCAACCCTCTTCGTCCACCTATGCCTCGAGGTGGAGGTAAAGCACAGTCATCTCCAACAATTACAGTTTCTAATTTATAACCTTCAGATTTTGCTTGCTCAGCAGCCAAACCAAAATTTAGACGATCACTAGTATAATTCTTGACAATCAGAAGACATCCCATCGGAACAGTTACAGCTCTGATACCATGTTAGACAGTAGAATTTATACAGAAAAAGGAGCAGAAATGAAGAAAGTGCAGAGAATAGAAAGAATCTGTTTATACAGAGAAGCAGAAGATGAAATTCATGCACTGTTACATTATTGCTTTTGCTTGACTGTTTACATTACTATTTCTCACTTTATATATGCAGTATTGGAAGATACTACACGGAGAACATGCTTTCTTTTACACTCAATATAATGCTAACAGATTCTCTTTTACTAACAAACTACTAACAGAATGCTAACAATATTAATTGCTAATCTTCTGACACTTGGCATCATTAGAACCGTTGATATCTTTACATGAATCAGTTACATGAACACTGGTAATTTATGATTCTGTAAAAGGAGAAAAGCTATTTCATGAACACTGGTAATTTATGATTCCGTAAAAGGAGAAAAGCTATTTCAAGATGGTTAGAACAAAAAAATGGCAGATTGAACGATATGGAGGGAGTGTTTGGAAACGCGAGTGCTAAAAATTAATTTTTTTTTATGTTTTGAATCGTTTTGATGTGCTGATTTTAAAAATAATTTTAAAAAAATAAAAAAATATATCATTTTGATGCATTTCAGTAAAATGAAAAGATTGTCCCTTGATTTTATCCTTATTATAAAAATAAAGAAGGATATTTTATGTTAAATAAAACGGGACAAAATACTAACCTCTTGAACGATGGACATGTTAGCGATTCCCATATATTCGTCTACCTATCCATATACCATTTTATATAATAAAACTGAAATATTAACAAAATACTAAAAGAGCTTGGAGTTTAATTGTAGCCTCTTTCATAATTCACTGTTAATTCGCATAATGAATTTATCAAATTGTCCAAGAAAGAGAGAAACACAAAAGCTGGTTTTGGAGGTGTTTTTAGACTTTTACATGAGATATATTTGGTTTTGTAGAAGTGGTGAGGAGTGTGTATACCTTTTACTCTATTTATTGCATAGTATAAAGTCTTGGATATCATTGGAAGTAGAATTTCGGTTTTCTTTGGAGGAGGGGCTTTTTTGGTTTTTTCTTTTCTTGAGCATAGTGAGATTACCAAAATAACCTTGGTTTTAAAACAAATATTTTTGTCTTTAGGGGTATTAGCGTCTTTTGAACTCTATTTTTTTTTTAATTTCATCTGGGGTCAAAGGTGTTTTGGTATTTATAAAAAAATATTTTAAAAAAATTGTTGGCACATGATAAGAACACGCCAACATGTAGAGGTTGTCCGCGCTATTTAGACGGTGTGTGACTCCTTCTTCGGTATCTAAAAAAATACCCAACCTCCATCTCAGGCGAAACGTCACGGGGCGACGCTTCTTCTTGACCAGTACATGTTGTTATAAGGGTCGTCGTTAGGTAGTGGTTGGATTTTTTATTCTCCACCTCTTTTCTCTCTTCTCCACCCACCCAAAGTTCAAAAATATCATAACCTTTTGTATTATTTCAATTGTGGTCCTCATAGTTTTATTTTTATGTATTTGCTTTAAATTTTTTTAATAATTTTTTTTAATTTCATTCTTTATCATTTTATTTTATTTTATTTATATGTTAGATTCGGTCATCTTTCTTTTAATTGATATTTATTTTGCTTTTCACCTTTCTTCTAATTGATTTTCTTTTCAATTTCATATCTGATTTTTGTTTTTTTTAATCTGGTCCCCATTCTTTTCATTATAATTTCTTTTGATTTCATTATTTTCTTAATTGGATTTTTCTTTTCAGATTCATCCCTTATTGTTTGATTTTATTTGATTTTAATACCAAATTTCTTCCTCATTTTTTCAATCCTGGTTTTTAAACCCGACTTAGGGTTGACTCCAGGTGAGTCCTAGGTTGCAAATTGAGTGGGTTGGCCAAGGTTACCCATATCAGCTTGGCCTAAAAAAATATTCCACGGGTTTTAAAAAAAATTTACAAAGAATTTGCATCCTTATTTTTTTTAATTATGGTTTATAAACCCGTTGACCTCGAGCAAGTCTCGGGTTACAGGTTAAGTGGGTTGGCTAGGGTTACTTATGCAACTATATTTTTATTTTACAAAAAAAAAATCAAAGGGTTTTAAGACGGGTTTTAAAAAAACATTAAAAAGAATTGAACGAAGAAATTGGATCCTCATTCTTGTAATTATGGTTTTAGACCCGGCTCAGGGGTTGACTTCAAGCAACCCTGGGGTCACATGTCGAGTAAGTTAACCAGGGTTACCCGCATCAACTGATTTTTTTATTCAGCAAGAATGTCAAAATTATATGTATATATAAAGATTTAGGAAATAAAATCAACGAGTTTTGAAAAAATTTTACAAAAAAAAAAAAAAGTTTTCATTCATTTGATCGTGGTTTTTAATTAATTTTTTTTATTTTATCCCTTAATATTTAGTTTATTAAGGTTTTTGCTTTGTGATTTTTCTAGGTTTGTCTTCTATAATGTGGTGCCGACCTCATAATCGAAGTCACAAGTTTAGAATGTTAGCTTTAGTTGATTTCCAATTTTTTATGGTGTTTTTTAAAATTTTGTTTTCCAACATTTGATTAGTTACGAATTAGCTTTTATTATATTTTTTTTCACTTTTCTTTCTCTGGAGTTATCCCGATTTCATATCTCGAATTGCAAATTTGATGGGTTGACCAAGGTCTTTTCTGTTGTTATTTTTTTTTATATCTTAGATGTTAATTTTTTATTAATTCGGTTTATTTGTTGTTATTGCCCTTTTTTAAGTATTATTAGATTAGCTGAGGTTATTAAACCCGGTCAACTCAATGACTTAATTCTCTGATTTTTTTTAAATCCCAAGTTTTACATGGAGTCTTTTTTTTATGTTTAGAAAAAAATAGCTCGGCCCATGGTATAGCGTGAGCTATCTATCTAGTTATTGTTAAAACTATTACTTACCATCTATTTAACATGGTGTTCTCCATTATTATTATTACAAGTCTCATAAAGTTTTTTTTATCGACCCCGTTTGTTTTTCTAGTTAGAAAACGCTTTTGTAAAAAAAAAATAATTTTTTATTTAAATTAATTTTTTAGGTGTTTTTATATCGTTTTAATATATAGATATTAAAAATAAAAAAATATTATTTTAATATATTTCCAAGTAAAAAATACTTGAAAAATAATTTCTACCCTATATTAAATTGACTCATCATCTCCTGTGGTTCTCTCCCTTATTCTTGTGAGGTTAAAAAAATATGGATCCAAGCCTGACTTGGCTTAGGTGGGGTTTTTAAAACCGAAATAGATATTGGCCTAATCAAAATCTAGAGTTTTTATTTATATGGAACCCATAAAAAAACAACAAAGAGTGTATTTTTATCTTTTTAGTGAGAAGTGGTTTGTGCTTTAAAAGGATTGTAAGAAAAAAAATAATCATACATCTTCATCATAAACATATTATAAAACTCTGTTTGTTTTTACGTTTTAAAAATACTTTTGAAAAAAATTAAATTTTATTTTATTTTTTTATTTGCTTTAAATTAATATTTTTTAATGTTTTTTTTATTATTTTAATGCCCTGATATCAAAAGTAATTTTAAAAAATAAAAAATATATTATTTTAAAACATTTCCAAATAAAAAAATTTGAAAAGCAACCACACTTGTAAATACAACTGGTACCAAGTATTTATTATATATTTTTTGCTACAAGTAAACTTCAACCATAATTTTTATTAAATACATATATAAATCCAACTAACTATAATTAATCATAATTTTTAAAATTTTATTTTTTCAAATTATAACCACAAATACCATCTAAAAAATCATCAAGCGGGAAGGAAAAGTCATCCCGTATTAATGGCCGTTGGGGAAATTGGCAGCATCAAAACTCTTTAATGCAATGCCTCCATTGCCAATTAAACTCAACTGCACCCATCAATGCCTCTTTGTCTTCCTCCCTCCCTCTCTCTCTTTCAATCACTCCAAGAAAAAAAATTCTAAAGCTGCTTTCACCAGTTTCTCGCCTCCCTTTCTCCTCTTTCATGCACTTTTAATGTCCCTTGACTATATACGAAGTTTCACACACATTGCAATCTTCCATGCTTAACGCATTTCCCTCCAAGCAACGCAAGTTGAATTCTCTGCTACCAGAATTTTGGTGGGTCTTGATGACGTAAAGGAACTGAACATGCTTTTTTACTTCTTTGTTTTATATTTAGTGGTTTTTTGAAAGTTTATAGTTGGGTGGATGAACTAACTCAGACGGACAAAACAAAGCTATAGTGTTTGATTTTTGTCATTTTGTCATGTGCTAATTAAGAAGATAGAGAGGGGTTTAGGTATTTTACCTCTTCTTTTGTTTTGTTCTTTCGTGTTGAATTATTGGTTGGTTTGAAAATCTTAGTAGAGGGATGAGATTTAGTTTTGGTTTTGGTGATAAGATCTACCAATAAAGATTTCATTGTTTCATGGCAAGGTGGCAACTTGGGAATTAGGATTTTGTTTTTTCAAGGAAAGATTTGACAAGTTTGGAGTTGTAAGATCAAAGTCCATATAAAGATCAAAGTTGGGTTGATTTTAGAATTTGGTATAGTTGATATTGCAATATTGATACCCATTAGACCTTGTTTTGACAGGGTTTGATCTTGTTCATTTGTTGTTGCGGGAAGAAGATGGTTGGAAGTATTAAGGCAGTGAATCATCATAATAATGGATGTGGTCTAGAAGAGAAGCTTGATGAGCTTCGAAGCCTTCTCGGCAAGGCTGATGGTGATCCACTGAGAATTGTTGGTGTTGGGGCAGGTGCTTGGGGAAGTGTTTTTGCAGCTTTGCTGCAGGATAGTTATGGTCAATTTCGAGAGAAGGTCCAAATCAGGATATGGAGAAGGCCTGGAAGAGCTGTTGATAGAGCCACAGCAGAACATCTCTTTGAAGTGATCAATTCGAGGGAGGATGTATTGAGGAGGTTGATCTGGCGATGTGCGTATTTGAAGTACGTTGAGGCCAGGCTTGGCGACCGGACTCTTTTTGCAGATGAGATTTTGAAAGATGGATTTTGCTTGAACATGATTGACACACCACTTTGTCCTTTGAAGGTTGTGACTAACTTGCAAGAGGCTGTTTGGGATGCTGATATTGTGGTAAATGGCTTGCCTTCCACGGAGACACGTGAGGTGTTCGAAGAGATCAGTCAATATTGGAAGGAGAGAATCACAGCACCTATCATCATCTCCTTGGCAAAGGGTATAGAAGCTGCATTAAAACCTGTTCCTCGAATAATCACACCTACGCAAATGATTAACAGAGCGAGTAAGCATTCTCTTATCTGACTCCCCAAGCACACACAACAGGATCAGAATGCTTAAACACAAAATTTTAATTGCTTTCTTATTCATAATTACGAAAAAGGCCAGATTTCTTCTACGTGTCTTTGGTGTCTATTCGACTCATGCTCAACCGAACAATGACAATGCTGTTGTCAAACTATCGCCATCTCCTGGCTTTCGCTGTTAAGCACGAGTTCTATTCAAATGCAAGTGTCCCTCCCATCCATTTGTATGATATACAACTCTTCTATCATTTGATAATGATTATAATTCAAGTCCACATAGTATGAGATTTGAGTGATTTTCTGTATTCTTCTGTCCACCCTACATTCTCATCCTTGTCCGTCAATATTTTCTCCACTTCAGAAAACCTTTCCCCTCATTTTATGTGGTTGATGCTTGGCAGCTGGAGTGCCAATGGAAAATATTCTTTATCTTGGTGGACCAAATATTGCTTCAGAAATATACAACAAGGAATATGCTAATGCTCGAATATGTGGAGCTGACAAGTGGAGAAAGCCTCTTGCTAAGTTTTTGAGGCAGCCCCATTTCATTGTATGGGACAACAGTGACCTTGTCACTCATGAAGTCATGGGTGGCCTGAAGAATGTCTATGCCATTGGAGCTGGTGAGTTTTCACTTTCTTCTTTCTCAAAATTGTATTTGAACAGCATTTCTATGCGACCAATATCTCTTTTAGTTGCGTGGCCAGACCCCAGACGTTAACTAGTTCTTCCATGGTCACTATTTCTAGTTATCTAGGATAGGAAAACATGATTAATGACGTGATTGTGTAATTTATTCTCTAAAGTAATTGTAATTATAATTATTGTCTTTTTACAGAATGGCTTGGGACATTCCTCAATGTCACAGCATAACTCTGTAATTCTACCAATAAATTCTATAATTGATGAATGCGCTGAATCAAGTGTGATATTACTGAAGCGTAGCTTGCAATCATAAATAATTCTGTAAAACAGAGCTGTAAAGAACTCTATAAGAAGCACGATGCGCTCTGTGAAATGGCATTAATTGTATTTATGTGCCTTTAAGGCATTGTTGAAGGCACTAGTTATTGATAATTTGCTTCTTTGAAATTTGGGTTATCAGAAACTGGGAGCTCAAGTCTTAATCCACATGACAGTGATGTATTGATTCAGCCATTGTGAATTGTTGTTGAGCATGAAGCCGAACACCATGCTGTATAGCTGCACATTATTACAAACAATAAGCAAAATGAACGATATATGCTTATAACATTTAATTTTTCCTTTGAATCTGCAAACTCACTTTTCCAATTTGATTTTTCTCAGGAATGGTAGCAGCCCTTACTAATGAAAGCGCTACCAGCAAGTCAGTCTACTTTGCACATTGTACATCAGAGATGATATTTATTACTCATCTACTGGCGGAAGAACCTGAGAAGCTTGCAGGGCCTTTGCTGGCGGACACATACGTAACGTTGTTAAAGGGTCGTAATGCATGGTATGGACAAATGTTAGCCAAAGGGGAAATAAGCCGTGATATGGGTGATAGCATCAGTGGGAAAGGAATGATTCAGGTACTGATGTTTATTTACAAACAATTTAACTTTAGAGATAACTTGAAGTGGTGGTTTTATCTGTGGCTCTATCAGTTAAATGTACAACTACGAATGACCTTAGGTTAAAAATCGAAATCTATGCACTAGATGGTTTTTCTGAGCTAGCTCAGGATTGTTGTACTGATGCCATGGATTTGCTAGTAAAGGGACGCCAATATAACATCCCTTGCTTGATTTGAGAGATTTTCTTTTCCTCAATCCCAAACTAGCTGGGTATAACAATTCCAAGTCTGTAATGATTTTCTCGTTGCAGGGTGTTTCAGCAGTTGGAGCATTCTATGAACTCCTGAGTCAGTCAAGCTTGAGCGTGTTACACCCTGATGAAAAGAAGCCTGTTGCTCCCGTTGAGCTCTGTCCCATCTTAAAAACGTTGTATAAAATACTGATAATAAGGTAATCTCATACTACAGCACAACTATATAATTGAACACAACAATTTTGACAGGTTTTAAAAAAATTTCAGCTCACAAGTCCTGCAGAGATTGTATGTTTCAAGCCATGGTTGGCAGTCTCTTGAATCTTGCTTCGTCATTGTATTTATTTTACATGAATTCTGGACGTTTGTAGAAAATCTCATTCCTAGACCAGAGCTACATGTTTTGCCGATAAAAACCTTTTTCTACACTATCTTTTCTTCTTCTTCTTAGTTTAATCTCCCGCTTGTGGTTGATATTTGGATATTCAGGGAGCAATCATCACAAGCTATTCTGCAAGCACTGAGGGACGAAACATTGAACGACCCCCGGGAACGCATTGAGATTGCACAAAGCCATGCTTTCTACAGACCTTCTCTTCTTGGCCAGCCTTAGGCTACTTTGCATCGCCAAAAAAAGTGATCATGAAGGAATCGATAAAACACATGAAAGCAATTGTTGTATGAAGTTATGAACACTCTGGAGTAAGACACGCTGGTGTTGTCATGTATTCTGCAATATTGTCTTATAATTGTGAACGCTCAAAGCCTTCAATTATCGCCTAAGTGTTATTTTTTTTACGTCATGTTTTCTGTAAAAATGCTACTTACAGTCTTATTTATTCAAATAAATAACTTGGGTACCAAAATATATTTTCTTTTTAAAATATTATTATCATTTTAATATTAAAAAAAATTAACCGACTTATTACGCAGCACAAGCCTCTATCCAGTTAGCCAACCTACTACATGTATAATAAACTATTCATAATTTCTTTTTTCTTTCCTTTCAATAATATTATTAAGTGTTAATAATAAATTCCTTAAAAAAATTAAAATTTATTTAAAATATTAAATGACTTTTTAAATCTTATAATATTTTAAATTTATTATTATTTTAAAACTTGAATTAGTCTCGTGAGTTCATCAAAGAACTAACTAACTTATATATCGAATAAAAAAGGATTCGAATCCCTTATTAAAAATTCAAGTTAATTTATGTAAATTTAGTTAAAAATTTATTTAAAAAACAAAATATTATTTTAATTTTTTTTTAAAAAAATATTTATTTATAGAGTTAAGATAAATCGATTCTTTCAACTTGTAATCTTGACTTTGCCTCAAAATCAAATCAATTTAGATCAGATTCTAAAATTATAAAATTTACTAGAAAATAATCTCATGACAACAACATTGAAAAAAAAAAAGGTTTATCGATTTACTAAGAAACAAGATTGTTAAAGTCGTTCCGGCTAATCAGTTGTATATACTCTTATAATTATTAAATCTAAACTGATTTAATAGATTAATCCAAGATTTTATTAATTTAATTATTAGACCGATCTAAATAAAATAAAAAGGCCGGATAGACAAAAATTTAATTGACTTGTCACTTTTATTTTTTTGGAAATATGTTTTTTTTAACTAGAATTTTTTTTATATATATATTTTTTAGCTGGTTATTAATTATTTTTAAAATTTACTATATAATTATTAAAAAAATATTTTATTTTTTTAATTTGGAATTTGAAACTTTTATATATATATATATATATATACACTATGTTTATAAGAAAAAAAATTATATTTTTTTAATAAAGGATAAAAGATATTTTAATTTAAATATTTCAACTTAAAAAATAATATAATACATTTTTAACACGTGATAAAAAACTTTTTAAAATAATATTTTAAATTTTATTATTTATAATATATATGAATTGTTTTTATAATGAATGTTTTTTAATTTTTTTTATGTGTAATACTAAAATTTCTAAAAAAATTTAAATTTTTTTAAGTTCACCCGGGTGAACCGTGTAACCCAGGATTTAGCTATTTGGGTGAATCCTGGGTCTGATAACTACGAGTCTCCTAGGGCACAAACACAAGTCCAAAGAAAATGGCAGCTTCTGAGACAAAAACCAACCTTGAAGATGCCCTCAAACCCTTCTATCAAAGAGCTTCCGAAGCTGAGGTTTGATTTTCCAATTC
>Ga0325403_1000357_pt1 | contig 30269 bp, 22 predicted proteins | sample PopdelMetagenome_19_FD_205665 | JGI IMG/M metagenome (GOLD analysis project Ga0325403, IMG submission 205665) | Populus deltoides microbial communities from Bellville, Georgia, United States - Xylem-PdKOR-R4 | ecosystem: Host-associated > Plants > Phyllosphere > Stem > Wood/Secondary xylem... | reverse complement strand
ACTTTCCTATCTAGTATTTATTTCTTGTTTTGAGGGTTAGTAGGTTAGCTTCTCTTCCCTATTTATTGTACAAACATACTGCTAGTAAGATTAAGAAAAGAGAAAGACTTCTCTCAAAATTCTTCACAAACATTTTCAAGTCTATTAAGCATCGTGTGGCCCTCATCAAATGCATCTCCCCTGCTCCTCATTCCTTTAATTATTCCCTCATCGATCAAATAACCTATCAACTCCTCCCTTTCAATCTTACCATCTTCAGGAAATAATGCACAGTACAAGAGACATTGTTGTAGTGCTAAATAACCTAACCGATCATAACTAAACCTCAATAACTTGAATACTTCATTGTCCCTAAATTCTGATTCTCTCAATTTGTTCAATGTATTTCTCCACTCATGTAGGTCATTCACTCCCCTCAAGCTTCCTGCCACTGTAATAATTCCCAATGGCAAACCAGCACATTCCCTTGCAACATCTTTCGCAATTCCTTCCACTTCTGGTGAAAGTGCTACATCACGTTGAAGCTTCTCTGTGAACAAAGTCCATGCTTCTCCATTAGAAAGTGGCTTCACTTTGATTTTGTGCTGGCAAACCATCCGATGACAAATCGTTTCTGATCGAGTTGTCATAATCAGCTTGCATCCTTCCAACTTCTCAGGAATGCCCACTTTGTGTAGATCAAAATTGTTCCACAAATCATCTAGAATGAGAATCCATTTTTGTTTCTTCCTTAGTTCTTCTGACAATTCGGCAGCTCTAAGTAGATCATCATCTTCGCTTGAAAGGTCTAGATGAAGACGTTTGGCAATAAGATTCTGCAATCTATTAATACTGATATCGTGAGACACAGTCACCCACCAAACATGATCACAAATATCTGGTTTTTGTAGAAGCTCATTATTGATATGTTGCAGTATTGTGGATTTACCAACTCCCCCCATTCCATAAATGCCAATGGTTGAGACTTCCCCATCCATTAACAAAGACCATATCACCTTTGTATTCTCTTCGAATGCTCGACCCACTGGCTTTGTTGAGCTAGTAGGTAATAGAACTCCTCTAGTCTTGTTGTATTTCAGACTTTCAGAATATCTAGCTCCAGCACCAACCTGCACTGATCTTCGAATATTCTCCACATCCTCCTCCACTGGTTCTGTCCTCACTCCAACCCGATTAATTCTCTCTTCCCTGGCACCTTGTTCCAGCACCCCCTGAACTCCCACTTGTATCCTTCCAGCACCCCATGCCAAATTGCCAAGTACTGCATTGCTTTGTCCCAACGATCGATCCACTGGTTCCGTCCACGGTCTGCTCGGGAGTGCCCCTTCGGAAACTCCATCTTCTGGTGCTCTCATTCCGGTCATGCTTACTACGTCGTTTCCTGCTATTGCATGTGAAGTAATCCTGTCTTCCCCTACTCCGGGTTCTACAACCTGAACTTCTCTTTGTACCCTTCCAATTCCTCCTCCCATATTTTCAATCTCAATGTTTTGTTCTTGTGGACAAGTTGAAATTCCACACTCATTAACATTGACTGAACCTGCTGTGCTTTTATGTCTTTTGTTGCCACCACACATAGCTTTCCAGGCTGCTTCTTGAACTTCTTGAGGCACCCCATGACAAATGGCAACATTATGCCCTTCCTCTCCTGATAAATGCCATTTGATCCTTGAAATGGAGGTTTTATTGGCAAATGTATGTGGACAAAACTTACACTTCATGCTACCATCAGTCCTATCTTCAATATAATTCCAAAATGGATCCTTTGATCTAACCATTTCAACCTATATAAAAAAAAAGGTAGGTCAAAATAAAGAATAAAAATTGATGCAAGTTACACCATATCCAGATGGATGAGAAACTACTTCTTCAGTGTTGTTACCCTTATTTTGCTATTAAAATTGATAGTTAGTTTATTGCACAATCATAGGAGGGAAAAAGATGACGATAATTCAGTTATACTTCTTACTTGTTGAGTATTTAAACCCCTATTTTGACTTTGCAGGGAAGTGCCAAGGCCAGGATTTAAGGCATTTGGCCTAGCAGTTTGATTTTGCAATCCTCGGACTTGGAGGTTATCCATCTGTGACCTATATATAAATGAAGTGATCATATTATAAAACCTTTCCATAATTGGTAGTCTCTCTTAAGCAGTAAAAGTTAATGGTGTTAAAACACAACAGCTAGAAGTCAATCAGTACCTAGGCACGAAGTTCTCTTGTTGTACATTGTCTATGTTAGGAATTACAGCAGCTCCATCGACTTGTCCTTGATTAGAAAAATATTGACTCCTGAATCCAAAATCATTTGCAAACAATATGTTTAGCTTGTTGGGTTCATGTTCAAGCTATGATGTTTCTTTCCTGATTGAAAAACTAATTTTTTTTTTATAGAAAATACTAAACATGAAAAATTGGATACCGGGGAGCAGGAAAAGAAGGTCCAGGTTGAATGAAGCCACCATGTTCTGAAGTGGTTGCGTTCGGTGTCATATAGCCATGTCCCGGCTGTGGTTGATGAATATTGGAGTACTGATGCCTGAATAATATTCAAATAGTTAAACTTAGAACTGTTATTCTAACTTGGTTGATTTTCTAGTTCCATTATGTGCACACAAAAAAGAGAGATACAGAGCTCAGAAAGACTCGAAAGATCCTCGTCAATTTTGGTCAAGTTTATTGTTAATACCATTGATTCATTGGAGGTTGAGGTCCATGTAGCATCGCAGGCACTTGATTGCTCATTGGTAACTGATAATTAGTCAATTGCTGGTCCCTAAATTAGCAACATTTTTTAGTAATTTCTTTATACATATGCATAATTCTTTGCTATTAATCCACTAAGCATTTGATATCATTTTAGCTTACCTCAAAGGATCAAATAAATTAGGATTAGGCTGATTGAATTCACTGATAAGTACAACAACAAGAGAAAGAAGAAGAAGTTAAATAATGATTGAAAAACTATTTTTTTTTCAGAAAATACTAAACATGAAAAATTGGATACCAGGGAGCAGGAGAAGAAGGTCCAGATTGATTGAATTCACCATGTTGTGATGTGGTTGCGTTCGGTGTCATATAACCATGTCCCGTCTGAGGTTGATGAATAAAGGAATTATGATGCCTAATTCAATGGACATGGTAGCAAATTGGAGTAAGCATGAGTACTCACCATGGTTTCAGGAAATGAAGTTGGAAACTGAATTGTTTGTTGAATACCATCGTTGACCACATTGTTATCCACCACCATGTTCTGTCCACCTTGATCATTGCATGATATGGAGCCTTGGTTGACTGGAACCTCCAGTGCCGGCCTGCTTCCATGGAATAATATATAGGATAAACTGAAGAATAACTAAATTGCAAGCAATCATCTTCTGATAAAATATGCTTAAGAATGACGTACGAGAGAAGCTCAGACATATTGAATGTATCTTCTTCTGATTGAAAACCCAGCTGATCCCATGTCATGTTGTCAACCTCCTCCATAAAAGATGGTTGGAACCCTTCCATCTGACCAGAAAAGATCAGAAAAGACATAAAAAACTGAGGTCTAAAAAGAACATAAAGCACAGATCAGAAAAGAACATCTATCTATCTATCTATCTATCTATATATATATATATATATATATATATATATGAATGACTTTCTTGTTTGTTAAAGAAATTCGGATGAAAAATATGAAATATAAATGTTGTTGTTAATGATTTAATCCTTTGTCTTTTAAGCTAACTTATCATACTCAAATTCTTTATATGGCACGAGATCCTAAAACTCTAGAATGATAGATAGAAAGATGCAGGATAACTGTTGAAGGTAGAAGAGCTGATTGTTTTGACGGGGTTAACAAAAACCTCTTTCAACTCCTCTTTATTCATAATCTGGGGAGCAAAACAAATGCAAGATTCATTGTTTACTGTTAAACAAACCTCTTTCAACTCCTATTTATTCTTTTTTAATTATTCTTATTTTGTTTATTGAAAGGTAATTACCGATCAAGTTAATTCATTGAATCATTGTAAGAAACAAAAGTTGAAAAATATTGAATAAAAATAAATGGCAGTCCCATTAATTGGAAAAGAAAAGGGTGAATCTAAAATAAGGAGTTAAAAACAGCAAAGAATCTTGAAAAGACGAAAACAATGAATTCAACGTTTAGGGTTAATTTAATCAGTATGAACACCACAGGGCATGGATTATAAAATCTGAGAAAAAGATCTATCTATTTATCATGGATTACTTTAAAGATTCAGACAAGATGGAGTGCAGTTAATTTACCTGGATTCAAGATGTTCTTCAAGTGCTAGCTGGTTTGCTTGAGCAGTGATCAGCCAAAAGAAAAGGAAGAGAAATCACAGATCACAGAAGAATATATGGTTTAGAAAAATAATAAAGATGCAGCATACATAAATCTAGTTCGCACTGATCATGAGATGTGGAAAGGAAAATAGGGAATTCTATAATGAGATGAGATGTGGAAGAGAACGTTACAGCGCTAGCTCTTTTACATAATATTATTTATTAGTAAGGTCGCCTCAATAATAATAATTAATTAACGTATTGTTTGATAGGAAGGAAGTTGCCAGAAGCAACCCAAACATTACATTATAAGATATAGAAAGTTTAACGTGTGGAACCGCCCCCATGTTGACACTTCGACGAAGCTGCCAAGAAAATGTAAACAGATGAATATGAGAAAGAATAGCATATTTCTGCATTGTGTGAAGTTTTTTTTTAAAAAAGTTATTCTTTATTTAAAAATATATTAAAAAATTTTTTATATTGCCACATAAAAACAATTCAAAAATATTAATTACGAACAGTCAATTGATACAATTTTACAGACTTTTAATTAGCCTCACTCATTTGAGCCATGTCATGGTTAATGGTTATCAGCAACTCTCCATTCCGTGACCTTTCCGGCCCTACCTAGAACAACCAACACCCCGACAAAAATAATAATAATTTCATAGTTGAATCATGTTTTTTTAAAAAACTTGGTATTTCTTTATTTTAAATTTAATATTTTTAGATTATTCTGATATTTTAATGTTAAAAATAAATTTTAAAAAATAAAAAAAATATTATTTTAATATATTTTTAAATAAAAAATTAATTTAAAAAATAATTATTATCCCACCATCAAACATTATCTTATTCAATGATAGTATACCTGAACTTTTCCACACCAATGGAAATTTTTTTTTTTCCAACACCCTTCTACAAATTTATATTTTTAGCCCTCGACCTATAAAGTATGATTTGCAATCTACTAGTGCTGGTATCTTGTGAAACAGTAATCCAGTAAACATAACAGAAAGTATCTGGTCTTTCTGGAAGCTGATTATATATGTGTGTCATCAATGAAACTTCATCGTTCATCAACCACCGCCAGATAGTCCTCTTATGGTCTTCGAATTCATGACCCACCAGCTTTGTCGTTGGTAGTGCATCTCCTTTAATCTCATCTATGTTCCATGTAAGCCCTCCAAAAGAGCTAGCTCCTGCACCAGGCTGCACTTCTCCTCTAGTCCCGTTATCTATATCATCCTCTGTTGACAAATTACAGATCTCATCCAAACTTCTCTCAATTGATTTACCCGTTACATCTGGTGCTTGTATCCTTCCAGCATCCCCAGCCAAATTGTCAAGTACAAATAATTTACCTGGATTCAAGATGAAGTACAAATAATTTACCTGGATTCAAGATGTTCTTCAAGTGCTAGCTGGATTCCCTAATAAGGAAGGTAAATAGGGAATTGTATAATGAGATGAGATGTGGAAGCGAATGTTACAGTACAGCCGCTAGCTCCCTTACATACTATTATTTATTAGTAAGGTCGCCTCAATAATAATAATTAATTAACGTATTGTTTGATAGGAAGGAAGTTGCCAGGAAGCAACCCAAACATATTACATTATAAGATAAAGAAAGTTAAAGTGTGGACCCGCCCCCATGTTCAGACTTCGAAGAACCTGCCAAGAAAATGTAAACACATGAAATTTTCAAAAAAGAATAGTATATTTATGCTTGCTGTAAATTGTTTTTAAAATTTTTTTTTTAATTTAGAAATACATTAAAAAATATTTTTAAATTTTTTATTTTTTATATCATAATATCAAAACAATTAAAAAATATTTAAAAATCAATATAGTGAATAATTTATTGCTAGTTAATGATATAAGATGATTTATAATAGTGAATAGGTCTATTATTTGATTAAGTTACTTCAATGATAAATCAATATAGTATTTTTTATATTTTTCGGATTTTCATCTTGGAGAAACTCGATGGGATGAAAATATAATATTAATCAAACTTCGAATTACATACATTAAATGAGATTGCTACATAAAAAATAATATCTGAAAAATTACATTAAATGTAATACTTGTTATTGGAGAACTTCCCATCATGATTCATGCATTTGTTTTCTAAGAAAGATAAACCATTGTTTATCTCTCTTACATAAGTTAGCACTAGTCAACATTGTTAAAATAAACCATTGTTTTAAATGAATTAAACCGTGCTATATATATCAAACTTTACATTAAAGAAATAAAATTTGAGGTTTGGTATGACACACATTTCTCAAATAATACACCAGACGGTGATATATCCTGAGGACTCCAGCTGGGGAAGGGAGAGAGGGAATGGTGCCCATCTCGTGAAGTTCTACGTGTACGTATTTAACTTTACAATATTCTTTGCTGTGAAAATATATCATATATAATAAATAATATAAGTGCTTGTACATCTTCTTTTCTTTTCTTTTTTGAACTTTAAACAGAGAGGTGGCTGCCCCAATACATTCGGCCTGCCGACTCTTATTTGTATGGTCGTCTGTTTCTCCTTGTCCATTGCTTGTACTGCTCCTTGCTCTTGAATTTGTGATCAAGATCATTGCAGAATCAAAATTTAAGGACCTTCACTTTCAAGCTTCAATAAACAAAAGGGGGTTTTGATATATTATAATATACCATCAGCACTCGAGATTCTTTTAAGGTATGGTGTCCAGTGAAATGGGTTGTGTTGTCCCCGATCATACCCTCGTTACTACAGAACCAAAACATAAATAAAAAAAATTATTGTCAGGATTTTTCTACATGCAATTAATCATGACACCAATTAGAGTTTTTGGTCAATTTAATCTGTGAAGTTTCTTATATATATGCGCACCTCTCTTTTAATTTGGTGCTAAAAACCAGAAGGCACTTCCTTAAGCCAAAGCAAACACCTGGTTTTGCGAGTTTATTCAAAATTGATTGTTTTTTTCATATATATAATTAGTGGGTTCTCATAATATTTCCATCTTCTAGAACTATATTACTTTAATATACTATTAATTAGCTATGTTTCGATCTATTTCCTCATCCGATGATTTCTATATATGAGTTTATATGAAGGGAGAAAGCTCTGCATCTTTGTAATGTATATATCCCAAATCCCGAGTCCATTCTGATGAACAAAAGGGAGTTCTATAAGCAATCTCTCCTTGAGTGAATTATTCGTAAAATTAAGAAAACAGAAGAAAAAGGAAATTCGTAAATCATTTGCCGGCCATGATAACATGCAAAGAGCATACAAAGTAGCTTTTCAATAGAAAGCTGTTTGAACGAGAACGATGGACAGCTCAATAATACTTAATTAACTAACTATTGTATTGTTTCATAAGAAGGAAGTTGCTAGGAAGGAACCAACAACTTCACTTGCAAAAGATTATATGATCCAGACTACATGTACCGCAAGTTGCTTTTCAACAATAATTAATTATTGTATTTTGTCTGATCGATTTTATTCAAAGAAACATGAGCGTAACTCTAAAGTCTTTCATTCAAGAACCTAGCTAGAGCTTAGCTTCAAGAGCGGCAAGGACAAATCTAGGAATGATGCCTCTCACTCCACCCCCGTCAATGCTAAGGTTTGTTGCAAAGTAATTCGACCACTCTATGCAGCTCCTCATCTTAATTACAAATATTTAGACCAATACGTCTTTCAATTCCACCATGTTCTGCACATCATACATAATGACATCTTTGTTAGTTGATCATAATAAATATCTTCCATGGTCAAGACACAATGTATCTGTTGGTTGAGATGAATCTCCTCACAACCCAACATCATTAGCTTATCTGCTATCCCCTATATGAGAAGAAGATTTCGAATTAGTCCATTCATTCCCATCTGTAGGCATCTTTCTCAAACATCAAGGAGAATTACTTCTGGATTCTGAGTTGCCACTAAAAAACAAAAAACCCTTACGAACTAGTTCGTCTTCCAATCCTTAAATTAGTTTCCTCGTTGTTTTTCACAATTTTTTAAGAAAAAAAATAAAAAAGGAAAAATAAAAATATGATCATAAGCTATATATCTAACACTCATTTTAAAGAAATTGATAACCATGCAAGCAGTATACATGTCAGTTTTTGATAAGGGGATTTTGGAGACAAATTAGAGTACTCAAATTGAATGTACTAGGTGAATTGCCCGCGCGGTGCTGCGGGTTATAACATGAACTGAGCAAAATCTAAAAGCACCGAGATCGAACGGAGCAACCACACAGAGTAAATCTGAAAACATTGTAACCATTGAGATCGAACTGAGCAACCATTTGGAGTAGGCTGTTAGCACCCTGCCAGAACAATTCAAAAAGGGCCTAAGATTAAACATCCTGAGTGCAAAAAATGGTTGAGCCAGATGAAATAAAAAGCAAAGATTTGCATGTGGCTAGTGAAGGAGACCGATGCTGGCAAAGCAGGACCGACAATGGAACTCCATGAAGAACAGCAAAAAAAGCATGGGATTTTGATGGTGCCGCTCAAAAGTGTGGATTCGCGGTCTAAAGCCCAGCAGGTCTCCTGTTGCGAGGAAAAGTGTTAGCTTTCATCTAAAGATGATAGGTATTGCCAGGCCACCGCTTAGGGAAAGCAAGGTAATGTGCAAAAGAATTGGAGCAATTAACTGTAATGTTAAAACTTTGGAAAGAAACTTAGTAGGACTAAAAGATGTGATTGAGAATTTGTTATTAATTAGGATATGATTTATATCTCAACCCAAGATTTCAGGATATGATTTAAATTATTCTGTAACACATTTCCTTAAATAAAAACCTTTTGAGTTTAAACTTGTACAAACTCATATTATCTTATGCTTAATTTTATCAAATAAATAAGAATGATAATATTCAAACTCGTGACCGTTTGGTCATTAAAGCTCTGATATTATTATTTTAACTCAATAGCATAAACCATTAAATAAAATCTTAAAATATAATTTATATTATTATCTGATAATCTAAGAATTTAAACCTAGCTAGTTAGCTATGGGACACCATGCCCACCAACATCACCCCAACAAAATGGAAAAATGCTCATAACCATTTTGAAAAAAATAAAATTTAAATTATTTTTTTAAATGATTTTCAATCCATTATGATATTAAAAATAAAAATTTAAAAATAAAAAATATTATTTTAATATATTTTTAAACAAAAAATACTTTACAATGCAACTTTTACCACTCTCTTAAACAAATCCTTAGTCTATTGCACAGGAACATATATGTTTTCATGTATAGTGGATTAACTTAGTTTTCTTATATTGTTCATAAAGACCGGAAAAGCTTAAAAATAAAATTTTAAAAATCACGAGGAAAAAAAAAATGAATTTTTGTACCTCCCACAAGAAAAATAGATAAAGGTATGAAATTTATTCTAAATATATTTTTATAAAAATTTTAAAATTCCAAGTCATGTAACTCGATTATCATTCTTTTTTAAAGTTTCTTCTCTCTCTTTGTTTTCTTTTTAATCTGTATTATATATTTTTAAAATATAATTTATTGCTAGTTAATGATATAAGATGATTTGTACTAGTGAATAGATCTATTATTTTATTAAGTTACTTTAATAATAAATCAATATAGTAATTTTTTTTTGGATTTTCATCTTGGAGATACTCAATAAGATGAAAATATAATATTAATTAAACTTCAAATTATAATTATTTATCTATCCAGTAAACTTCAAATTATAATTATTTATCTATCCAGTTAAAACAAATATGACAGTTCAATAGTCTTAAGAGATAATGAAATATATAAAAAAAAATGAAAAATGTTATTTATGTTAATTGTAAGCACGCTATATAAATAAGAAGTATTTCATATTAATAAACGCTTAACGAATCCAATCAATCAGATGTTAATTAACATAAAGAAATTAACATGGTGTGTGCAGAGAATGAATTGTAGAAAGAGAGATTGAGAGAGTGTGAGCAATAAAAGATGATTCTTATTCTATATTATATTATATTATATTATAATAAAGATTGAGAGAGTGTGAGCAGAAGATAACCTTACAAAGGGACAAAGGACATCCTTTGCGTTAGGATACTCCCCCTCTGTTACTGTCTCCCACCATTCTTTTGGACTTACATAGATGTTTTTAAAAGAAGGGGGAGAAGATGGCTGGCCATTTTCAAGCAACGGAAGACAAATTGGCATCCTCTTCAGCTTCTCACAATACATTAAAGTAATATCTTCAAGAGAATTGCAAATCAGTTTTGCACTACAAATGCTTTTCAGTTCTGGTAATTCATACAATCTCAGAGTTTTTAACTTCGAGAGTACTAATTCCGTGATGGAATTGTAGATGCTGCTTTCTTCATCTGTTGTTCCTGTTATCTCCTCCATTATCTCACAATCACTAACATCAATCATTTCCAGATTTACGAGGTTTGGCAGCAACACAAGTGGGAACAGCTTCTTCATACTCTTACATCCATAACAATAGAACTCTTTAAGACCAGAAAACATACCATTATATGATGGCAATGGTGGTGGAGCATGCAGAACCAAGAAGATGAAACCAAGCTCTCCATGCTATTGCAATCTCGAATGTTGATGTCCTCCAGTTCAGTTGCATTCTCTAATGACAGAACATCACATAAACTTCTTGCATCGATGCATTGACAAACCAGTCCTTGAATGCCATTTAAGAACTTGACCTGAAAATCTCTATCTCTGTTGATACTCAAATTACCCAACACAACTGTTTTACTCGGAAACTTTTCAACGCCAAATAAGAATTTCAAAATTCCTACTGAAATTCTGTATGTGCTTAATGATTGGATCCCATCCCGAGTTCCGAGATACTCCACGAAGTCAGAGAAACCTTCAAAATGGCATTCCAAATTTTCCAAATTTCTCAAGGATACTTGTTAGAAAACATGCTTAGAACTGCTGTTGTTGGAGTCATAAACATTGTTTAGTGGTTTGAAAATATTCAAACGTGTTCATATTTTTTTGTTTTCAGTTATTTCTTTTGTTATCCATAATTGTGATCGTGGCGTAATCTTAGGACCATGATGTTAGTGGGTTGTTATTTATCAAGCTTTAAATTGTAATGCTTCAGACGTTAATATTATTTTAGCTTTCACCTTCAAAATATATTGCTCTCGTTTTCTATTTTTTCTTATTGCAGCAACTCTGTTTCTTCTTTCTTTATTCTAAAACAACTACAATTGGTATCAGAGCTTTCTTCTTAAAGGGACTTGTGTGTGAGTTTGATACGTCATGGAAGTCGAAGCCAGTTTCTCATCAATTGCTCCGCCGGTGTTTGATGGAGATAACTATCAGATTTGGGCAGTACGCATGGAGACATACTTGGATGCTTTGGATCTTTGGGAAGCAATGGAAGAAGACTATGAAATCCCTGCACTTCCTAACAATCCCACCATGGCACAGATCAAAGCGCATAAGGAGAAGAAAACGAAGAAATCAAAGGCAAAAGCCTGTTTATTTGCTGCAGTCTCATCCACCATCTTTACTCGTATCATGTCTCTGAAGTCAGCAAAGGAGATATGGGATTATCTCAAGACTGAATACGAAGGAGATGAAAGGATCCGAGGGATGCAAGTGTTGAGCTTGGTACGTGATTTTGAGTTGCAGAAGATGAAAAAGACTGAATCCGTCAAAGAGTATTCTGACAGGTTGCTTAATATTGCTAGCCGAGTCAGACCACTAAACAATGTTTATGACTCCAACAACAGCAGTTCTAAGCACGTTTTCTAACACTCCTCGTTGCTTTAGTAATTGCAAACTCCAAGTTTTGTCCTCAGAAATTCAAACTTGCTAACTGGTAGAGGCTTGGTGAAAATATCTGCAGCCTGATCTTCTATTTTGTAGTAGACAAGAACAATAGCTCCTTCTTTTTGTACTTGCCTTAAGAAGAACAACTTAATGTTGAAATGCTTAGTTTTGCCATGAAATACAAGATTATGAGAGATAGCAATAGCAGCTTGGTTGTCAACAAGAATCTCAGTGCTTTCTTTTTGCTCCAAGTTAAGATCAATTAAAATTTTCCTCGGCTATAAAGCTTGATTAACAGTAGCTGTTGCAGCAACAAACTCTGCTTCAGTAGTGGATTGAGCTACAGTTTCTTGTTTTTTCGAGCACCATGAAAAAACACCAGAACCAAGTGTGAAACAGTAGCCTGAAGTGCTCCTTAAATCATCAATGGAACCTCCCCAATCACTGTTTGAGAAACCAACCAGCTTGAACTCTTTGCTCCTCGTGAATTTAATGCCAAAATTACATGTGCCTTTGACATATCTAATCACCCTCTTTGCAGCCTTGAGATGCAGTTCACTTGCACAGTGCATAAACTGAGACAAGATACTTACAGCATTCAAAATGTCAGGCCGAGTTGCTGTGAGATACATTAAGCAACCAACTAGACTTCTAAATGTGCCTGATCAATCTTATCTGTTCCATCTTCTTTACAGAGCTTTTCCTTTTGGTTCATAGGAGTGCTCATTTCTTTGCATTCTTCAAGTTTAAACTTCTTTAGAATCTCCTTGGCGTATTTCTTCTGACAGATAAAGACTTCATGTTCATCCTGCATAATTTCCATTCCAAGAAAGAAAGTCATCAAACCGAGATCTGTCATCTCAAAAACCTCCATCATTTCTTGCTTAAATTTCTCCACAAAACTTGTGTTGTTTCCTGTCACAAGCAGATCATCAACATACAGTGAGATGATAAGAATGTTAGCTCCATTTTGCTTGACATATAGTGTTGATTCAGAGAAGCTTTTAGCAAATCCCAAGTTCTGCAGATGTTCATCAATTCTACTGTACCAAACTCTTGGAGCTTGCTTCAATCCGTAGAGAGCCTTCTTAAGAAGACAGATTTTGTCTTCTTCTCCTTCTTTTATATAGCCTTCTGGTTGCTCTACATAAATCTCCTCCTGTAAAAAACCATTCAAGAACGCTGACTTGAGTCTAGCTGGTACACCTTCCAATTCTCTTGGGCTGCAATGGCAAGTAAGAGCCTGATAGTGTCGAGTCTAGCTACTGGTGCAAAGGTATCTGAGCAATCCACACCGAATATTTGAGCATATCCTTTAACCACAAGTCTAGCCTTATGCTTATTGATTGAGCCATCAGCATTAAGCTTGGTTCTATACACCCACTTGACTCCAATTACCTTTCTGTTTTGGGGTCGATCAACCAACTCCCATGTTTTGTTTCTTTCAATCATGAACAACTCCTCCTTCATTACAACAATCCAATTTTGATCCATCTTGGCTTCTTTAAAATCTGCAGGTTCACACACAGCAATGTTGCATCTTTGATAAACATCATAAAGTAGTCTTGTGCCTCTGATGGGAGTGTCATTTGTCATGACATTCTGCCAGTCATCTATGTTTTGTTCCTCTGTGTCCGAACAAAAAAAGTTGATCTTTGGCTCTTTTGAGGTTGAATTCATCTTCTTTGCATCTTCCCAGTTCCACTCTTCATCCTCCATAAAGTGCACATCCCTGCTTATAACAATTTTTCTAGTTTGTGGCTGTAAAACTTTATAAGCTTTTGCAACCAAGCTGTAGCCAATGAAGATGCCTGGAAGTGCTCTTTTATCTAGTTCATCTCTTTTGATCTGTGGAACAAAAGTGAAGCACAAACATCCAAAAATTTTAAGGAAGTTCAAAGATGGTTTATAACCATACCATGCCTCAAAGGGTGTTTGATCCTTTACAACTCTGGTTAGAAGTCGGTTTTGCAGAAAAACAGTAGTGTTTGCTGCTTCTGCCCAAAACTTCTTTGGTAGATTCTTCTCATGCAGCATACATCTTGTCATCTCCAAGATGAATCTGTTCTGCCTCTCACTAACTCCATTTTGTTGTGGAGTGTATGGAGCAGTTAATTGATGTTGGATGCCTGCCTCCTCACAAAAACTGTTGAATGAATTAGAGGTGTACTCCTTGCCATTGTCTGATCTAAGAATTTGAATTTTACAGCCACTCTCGTTTTCAACTCTGGCTTTGAAGTTCCAGAAAACTTGAGCCACCTCTGACTTATGCTTTAAAAAGAAAATCCAACACATGCGGGAGAAATCATCAATGAATACAGCATAATAGAGACTGCCATTTAGAGAAGGTGTTCTCTGTGGGCCTGCAATGTCTATATGAATCAATTGCAGCTTCTTTGTTGCTCTCCATGTTACTTTGGGAAATGGTTTCCTGCTTTGCTTTCCAGACTGACATGCTTTGCAATTTGGAATGTGATCATCAAGTGCTGGAAAATCATTTGCCATCATCTTAGATTTCATCTGCAACAGCCCCTTATGATGATAGTGCCCGAGCCTCTTGTGCCAAACATCTGTGATATTTTCTTTGATTGGGAAAGCAGTTTGCTCCTCCTCCAATGGATTTAGAGCAAAGTTTTTTCCTTTCATTTTTACTTTGAAAATATCATGGCCATCTGCATCTTTAATCAAGCAACTTTTGTCTTCGAACACAACTTTATAACCTTTTTTAATTAGTTGTCCAACGCTAAACAAGTTTTGATCAATTTCAGGAACATACAACACATCAAAAATGAACTTTGTACCTGAATAGGTTGAAATTGCAACTGTTCCCTTTCCTTCCACAGTTATGTACTTGCCATTTCCAATTCGAACTTTTGACGTGTTTGAGCTCCTTAGTTCTCTAAATTGATCCTTGTCATGTGTCATGTGGTTAGTGTAACAACTGTCATTAAGCCAACTCTCACTTGATTCAATGCTAGAGAAACATGGAGCCACAAACAGTTGATCTTCCTCCTCTTGATCAACAATTTGTGCCTCTTCACCATGTTGTTGATTTTTGCTCTTACAGATAACAGCTTCATGCCCCATCTGGTTGCATTTGTTGCACTTGGCGTCTGGTCTTCTCTAGCATTTAAAATGTGGATGAGATTTTCTATTACAATGCTAGCATGGAGGATAAGAGCCCTTCTTGTTTCCAGTATTGCTCTTGTTGGTGTTGGCCTTAAAATCTCCATTTGAACTTTGATGGCTTTTACCCTTATATTTTTTGTAGTTTATGTTCTCTTTATGCTTGACAAATAAGGCTCCCTCAACATCATCTTCCTGCCTCATAGTCCTTCTTTGCTCCTGTGCTTGTAATGCATTCAACATCTCTGACAAAGTGATTTTTGACATGTCCTTAGTGTTTACAAGAATTTTCTGGACAATCCTTGATTCTGGTTGAGACGAGCCAAGTAATCTGACTCGGCTAGCAATATTAAGCAACCTGTCAGAATACTCTTTGATGGATTCAGTCTTTTTCATCTTCTGCAACTCAAAATCACGTACCAAGTTCAACACTTGCATCCCTCGGATCCTTTCATCTCCTTCGTATTCAGTCTTGAGATGATCCCATATCTCCTTTGCTGACTTCAGAGACATGATACGAGTAAAGATGGTGGATGAGACTGCAGCAAATAAACAGGCTTTTGCCTTTGATTTCTTTGTTTTCTTCTCCTTATGCGCTTTGATCTGTGCCATGGTGGGATTGTTAGGAAGTGCAGGGATTTCATAGTCTTCTTCCACTGCTTCCCAAAGATCCAAAGCATCCAAGTATGTCTCCATGCGTAATGCCCAAATTTGATAGTTATCTCCATCAAACACCGGCGGAGCAATTGATGAGAAACTGGCTTCGACTTCCATGACGTATCAAACTCACACACAAGTCCCTTTAAGAAGAAAGCTCTGATACCAATTGTAGTTGTTTTAGAATAAAGAAGGAAGAAACAGAGTTGCTGCAGTAAAGAGAAATAGAAAACGAGAGCAATATATTTTGAAGGTGAAAGCTAAATAATATTAATGTCTGAAGCATTACAATTTAAAGCTTGATAAATAACAACCCACTAACATCATGGTCCTAAGATTATGCCATGATCACAATTATGGATAACAAAAGAAATAACTGAAAACAAAGAAATAGGAACATGTTTGAATATTTTCAAACCACTAAACAATGTTTATGACTCCAACAATAGCAGTTCTAAGCACGTTTTCTAACAAACAGTAACAAAACAACTCTACAGCAGCAGCAGGAGACAGCAGCAGCACCACCACAGGATCCTCACCCTCGTTAGCAACCATTATGAATTAACACCTCCAACGGCTACTATTCAGAATGGTAATTAACCATACATGGAAATAATAGGAATCAACAGCTACCTCAACCAACGGCTACTTCTCAAAGATAGAAACTATAGCCATGGCAGATCTCTCATAGAAGGAAACTACAACTACCTCATATCAGAAACAAATCAATATATGTCAATAAGGAATATTGTATTCATAGAAAGAAATAAGTGATGAAAAGGCAATAGTGAATTACTACTCTATATATAAAGAGTATCCTGTACAAATTAGAATAAGTGCTCACGTTTGTATTCTTGACACTAAATGCAGTAAATTCATATTCTTCATCTACTGCGTTCCCTTGTTCAGCTTTCTTCTCTTGGTATCAGAGCTTGAGTGAGCACACACATATCAAACATAATTACATATTTCACAATGACTTCGTTGTCTCTCAATGTTGGCAACTTTATTACCCTCAAACTTAACCAAACAAACTACCCATTATGGAGAGAACAAGCTCTGGCTTTTGCAGAAAGTCAGGAGCTAGTTGAGCATCTCACCAATGAAGATCCTGCACCAGCAAAATACAACACACAAGATTCAATCAACAATCTGCACACAGAAAATACAGTACCAGTCCTAACAGAAGCCTTCAGTAAAGATTCAATCAACAATTCGTTGTTCTTCTTGTTCCTGAATTAACTAAAGATTTACTTTCAGTAAGTCAGCTTACCAAACAATTTCCTGTGAACTGTGAGTTTTATGACGTTGATTTTTGTGTTAAGGAACGGAAAACAGGACAACCTTTGATCACAGGTAGACGTAAGGGTGATCTTTATGTCTTACACAACTCGCCAGAATTACATTTTTCTTATCGTTTTAAAACTGGATCAGCAGCAGTTTGGCATCAACGCCTAGGACATCCTCAAGCTTCTGCAGTGCAGCTATTAAAAAATAAAGGATTGATTGATGTCACAGGAGCTATGAAGACTAAGCACCTTTTGTGATAGTTGTCAATTAGGAAAACTTAGCAAATTACCTTTTTCGCATTCTCAACATTCAAGTACTGATGTTTTTGAAAAAATACGTTGTGATTTATGGGGACCTGCCCCTGTTTTATCTATCGAAAAATTCAAATATTATGCTTGCCTAGTAGATGATTTCTCTAAATATACATGGATAATTCCTCTTCATAACAAATCTAATTTTCTAACAGTGTTTATATCATTTGAAAAGTATGTTAGTAAGCAATTCAATAAACAGATCAAAGTCTTTCACTCAGATGGAGGAGGAGAATTTATTAACTCAAAATTATCAAGTCATTTTCGCTCCACAGGAATTGTTCACCAGGTATCTTGTCCTTACACTCCTGAACAAACAGGTATGGTTGAAAGGCGACACAGAATTATAAGAGAACTAGGTATGACAATGTTATTCCATAGTGGTACTCCTTTATTTTTATGGGTTGAAGCTTTCACAACTGTCGTTTATCTCATTAATAGACTGCCCTCTTCTGCTCTTAACTCTGACACTCTGTACTTCTGATTACATGGTAATCACCCTATTTATTCATCTCTTCGTATTTTTGGCTCCCGATGTTTCCCTTACATTTGGGACACAAGACGAAATAAATTTGATCCAAAAAGTGTTCCATGTATTTTTGTAGGATATAGTGATCAACATAAGAGATATAAATGCTTTCACCCAACAAGCAAAATTTTTTTTCTCTCACGACATGTGGTTTTTAGAGAATCTATCTTCCCATTTAAGCAAACTAATACCAACACAAATATTGATCGCTCTAATCATGTCATTAGCATATTTGACTCTTGGCTAACTATCCCTGCTTCACGTTCTCCTGCAGATATCTCTGAAACACCAGCAGCGCCACCATGCTTCAGCTCACTGCCCATACCCCTGCTCCCTACCATGACCTCAGATACACCAGCGTGTTTTACAAATATTTCTCCAGCTGTTGTTGCTCTGCAATTCCATGGTGACAGTACTCCAGCCCGCCAGCAGCTTCAGCAGCAGTATGACACTTCAATTACTCAATCGGAGACATTCCAGCAGGAGACAGCAGCAGCTTCTTGCCCTGATATCTCTAACTCTGCGGCTGTACAATCCCTTCATGATCTCTCTAATTCTGGTTCTCCCACCAATCCATATATAGAACCCTCTTCCTCACTACAACATCATAGTCCGGAGAATGATATTCAGCAGGTGGTAGCTCCCACTCAGCAGGAGATTGCCCACAATCTCTGCCCTGATATTTCCCAGCAACCACTCTCTGAGAACTTAACTACTCTGCAGCAACAGGACCACCCAAATTCAGCTCCTCACTCTATGGTTACTCGTTCACAACGTGCACTACACCAAGCTGCACAACCTCCCTGTAGTGATGCCTCTACAGACGAGTTTGTTCCTAATTCCTCTACTTCAGCTCTTCACACCATGACCACTCGGTCCCAGCATGGCATCATAAAACCAAATCCCAAGTATGCATTAACATCTGTCATCTCTGCTGGGATACCGTATGAACCGCGATCTATGCGAGCTGCACTAGCTCATCCAGGATGGAAAGCAGCAATGGAGGATGAACTTACATCCTTACACCAAAATCAGACATGGAAATTGGTAACTCGTACCACCGATATGCATATCATAGGTTCCAAATGGGTGTTTAAAACCAAACTCAAATCTGATGGCAGCTTGGAGCGTCTCAAAGCTCGTGTTGTTGCCAAAGGATATCACCAGATTGATGGCCTAGACTACACTGAAACATTCTCTCCAGTTGTAAAGCCCGACACCATTCGGCTAATTCTCACTATAGCTCTTGTTCATCATTGGCCCCTACGGCAGCTTGATGTAAAAAATGTGTTTCTGCATGGTTTGATTTCTGAAAACCTTTACATGGAACAACCACCAGGACTATCAGATCCTCAACGTCCACAACATGTCTGCAAGCTCCAACGTGCCCTCTATGGCCTTAAACAAGCACCTCGTGCTTGGTTTGATCGTTTTAGTTCCTTTCTCCTCAAATACGGTTACCTTTGCAGCTTAGCAGATCCTTCTCTATTTACTTTTCATTCTGATCATGGTTCTCTTATTCTCCTACTTTATGTTGATGATATACTTCTTACAGGAACTATAGATACACTTGTTGCAGACTTCATTACTCTACTCAGTCAAGAATTTGCCATGAAGGACTTAGGCCCAGCTCATCATTTTCTTGGCATAGAAATTTCGCCCACGCCAAATGGACTTCACTTATCACAATCACATTATGCCTTTACAATTCTAGAACGTGCTGATATGTTTGACTGTAAACCCATGACTACACCACTTGAAGCACGACCTAAAGCTTCCTCAAATGCTCCTCTTTTAGCGGATGTCAGATTCTTTCGGGGGCTTGTTGGCTCCCTCCAGTATCTCACCCTTACTCGACCCGATCTCTCTTTTAGTGTTAATTATGTCTCTCAATTCATGCATGCTCCTACAACTATTCACTTAAAAATGGTCCGTTGTATCTTACGATATGTCAAAGGTACTATTAATAATGGTCTGCACTTCACTTCTAATACTAATCTTAATTTCTCTGCTTTTTCAAATGTTGATTGGGCTGGCTGTCTTACTACACGACGTTCTACCACTAGCTACTGTGTCTTCCTTGGATGTAATCTCATCTCCTGGTGTGCCAAGAAACAACATACTATTTCGCGCTCTAGCACTGAAGCTGAATATCGTGCTATGGCCAACACAGCTGCTGAACTTACTTGGTTGACCTACATCCTTCATGATTTACAAATTCCCTTGATATCTCCACCGGTGCTCTATTGTGATAATCTCAGTGCGCTCCATATGACGGTCAATCCTGTTTTCCATGCTCACAGCAAGCATATTGAACTTGATTATCATTTTATACACGAACGCGTAGCTCTTGGGAAACTTATTACACATCATATTCCCACTACACATTAGATTGCTGATCAGCTTACTAAGCCGGTGTCCAAAGCTACTCTTCTTCGTTTTCAGCGCAAACTTTGCCTCCAACCTCGGCAACGTTTGAGGGAGGGTATTAACAGTAACAAAACAACTATGCAGCAACAACAGGAGACAGCAGCAGCACCACCACAGGATTCTCAACCTCGTCAGCAACCATTATGAATTATCACCTCCAACGACTACTATTTAGAACAAGCTCTGGCTCTTGCAGAAAGTTAGGAGCTAGTTGAGCATCTCACCAATGAAGATCCTGCACCAGCAAAATACAACACACAAGATTCAATCAACAATCTGCACACAGAAAATACAGTACCAGTCCTAACAGAAGCCTTCATCACTTGGAGAAAATCCGATCGACTCCTTCGAGGTTGGATTATTGGAAACTTGTCTGAAGAAGCACTTAGTCTTGTTGTTGGACTAGAAACAACATCTGTTGTTTGGGAAGCACTGAAGAATGCGTATGCTAAGGATTCACAAGAACGTGAATTTACACTTCGTCAGCAGGTTACCTACCTTCGTAAACATGAAAATCAATCCATGGAAGAGCATATCCGCACCTTTAAAAGCTTGTGTGACAGCCTTGTAGCAATTGGAAAACCAGTTTCAGACAATGAAAAGGTTTTTTGTCTTCTCACCAGCCTTGGTCCACAATATGAAAACTTCACAACAACCATGTTGAAGCCTCCAAGACCATCCTATTCAGAGCTGGTTTCACAGCTTCAAAATTTTGATCAACGCCGAACTTGGTTCTCCTCTCATACAGATATAACAAACACACAGTTTCCACAACAACTTGCTTTTTATGGACAACAACAGCAACGCCATCAGCAGAGAACACATCAGCCTTCCTCAGCACGCAGCACATATCAGTTCACATCTAGTGGCAGAGGATTTCAAGCCCAGCAATCCAGAGATCAAAACAGAAGGTATTTTAATCCCACTCAACAACCCATTCAACAACGCCGACCTCCACCACCAGGAGAACGCCGCATGACTCAAACAGAACGAGATTTGTATCGTGAAGACAAATGCCAATATTGTGGCACAACCGGTCACATTGCTAAAATATGCTGGTGGATACCTAAACAAAATACTACTCAGGACACTGAAATCCCACAAGCACTAGCAGCCCTTACGCTAGACAACACCGTGGTTGACACGGAATGGACATCAGACACTGGTGCATCGAATCACATGACAAGTAAGCCAGGTATGTTAACTGATGTTTGTAAGTATTTTGGAACTGATTCTATTGTTATTGGAAATGGATCGTCTCTACCGATCTTCTCTCCAATAGGCAGATATTTTTAACTTTATTAAGCATCGTGTGGCCCTCATCAAATGTTGCTTGCTTCCTCCTCATTCCTTTAATTTTTCCCTCATCGATCAAATAACCTATCAACCACTCCCTTTCAATCCAATGATCTTCAGGAAATAATGCACAGCATAAGAGACATTGTTGTAGTGCTAAATCACCTAACCGGTCATAACTAAACCTCAATAACTTGAACACTTGTTCTTAAATTCTGATTCTCTCAATTTCTTCAATATATTTCTGCACTCATGTAGGTCATCCACTCCCCTCAAGCTTCCTACCACTGTAATAATTTCCAATGGCAAACCAGCACATTCCCTTGCAACAGCTTTTGCAATTCCTTCCACTTCTGGCTTTATAGAGCTAGTGGGTAATAGAACTCCTCTAGTCTTGTTGTATTTCATACTTTCAGAAGATCTAGCTCTTGCGCCAGCTTACACTACTGATCTTCCACTGTTCTCCACATCCTCCTCCTCCACTGGTTCTGTCCTCACTCTAACCATGTTCTGCACATCATACATAATAACATCTTTGCTTAGTGAAGGTGCACAGAGTTGATCATAATATCTTCCATGGTCAAGACATAATGGGTCTATTTGTTGGGATGAATCTCCTTGAAGCTCATCAGCTTGATTAATTGATGGCCTCTCACAAGAGATGCTTTGTTTTGTTCTCGATATAGTTTCAAATCCATCATGCAGACGCTCCACATCCTCCTCTTCCAGCATTAAATAGGTAGAGATTTCACTCAGCTTCTGCTCCTTTGAAAGGGTAGAGTGTATCTGAACCCAAGTGCCATCAACAAATTGATCCAACAAATCCCTTGTGTTGCTTCTCCTCTATTCTCATAAGCATAAACTCTGAGTCTCCAAGGAGAGACACTTCTATCAACATGCCGAAAAGATCCTTCACCAGTGTATTCCATGCCATTTGCCGCTTCTAAACGCGAATGAATTCTCTCAGGCCCACCACCTTGTGCCAAATTACCAAGTACTGCATTGTCTTGTTCTTGTGGACAGGTGGAAATGTCAATATTGCTTGAACGTGCAATGCTTTTATGTCTTTTGTTGCCAACATGCATAGCCTGAGAGGCTGCTTTTTGAACTTCTTGAGGCATCTGACCACAAATGCCAACACCATGCCCTCTCTCTCTTGAAAAATGCCATTTGATCCTCGAAATGGAAGTATCCTTGTCAAATAAATGCCCATAAAACTTACACTTCATGCTTCCATTAGTCATATCTTCAACTTCATTCCAAAACGGATCATCTGATCTACCCATTTTGTCCTATAGATAAAAAAAAAAGGTCAAAATGTTGAATAAAAATTAATGGAAGTACATTAATTGGAAAAGGAAGGTTGAAACTATAATAATAAGTTACAAACAACAAAGAAATTAAGAAGAAAAAACAATGAATTCAAGGTTAACTTGGGGTCAATTTATTATGAACTCCACAAGGCATGGATTGTTACAACTGAGAAAGATCAAATTATTTATTTTTGGAAACTGTTGATGATCCTAACTATTATAAAATGTATAACATGTATATCTCTGAATAGAAAATTAATGTAGGATTATTCCAATGTTGTAATCCCTACGGTTACTGTCGTACTCTGCCCTATATATATAAATAGGAAAGGTTGACTAAGGCCAACCCAAGTCATTTTTTTATTCTCAACTTGGTATCAGAGCCCTAAATAAACTAAAACCCCTCTTCTCCTCTCTGCAATGGATTCTTCTTAGTCGGCAGCTATCTCTTCCTCTGCAGCAGCACCGATTGTGCCATCCTGCACTCCTGCCGCAGGACCACCTTCTTCTTCAGCTTTAGTTCTGCAGTGGCAACAACCTACAGATGTTGGCCATGCTTTTTTCAACCTCAATAATGCTCCTCTACTGTCGTACGTCCTTTTCTGCTAAAGCTACTGCAGCTTCTGCCGTGGCAATTGTGTCCCTCTCCCACACTCATCAAGTCATCTCTTTGAAATTGACAAACACCAATTATTTGTATTGGCAAATGCAAATGAAACCATATCTCTTAGGCCAAGGAGTTTTCGGCTTTGTTGATGGTTCAAACTCCTGCCCCTCTCCACATATTCTTGCTGCCGATGGTGTCTCTCTTCAGATATCTCAACACTTTCTTCGTTGGAAACATCAGGACCAACTCATTCTAAGTGTCTTGCTCTCTTCGCTATCCATGGAAGTTCTTCATCTTGTTGTTGATTGTCCAACCTCATGTTCTGTCTGGCACACACTTGAGCAAGCTCTAGCTTCTACATCCAATTCTCGTATTATGCAACTTCATGGCTCCCTTTAAGACCTTCGAAAAGGTGATAATTCGGTAACTCAATTTCTGCAAAAAGCTAAGACTCTATTTGATGAGCTAGCAGCTGCTAGCCGGCCTATTTCGCTAATTGATTTCAATCTATATGTGTTTCGTGGCCTTTGCGGAGAATTTAAGGACTTAGTGACAAGTCTTGCTACAAGGGCAGATCCTCTACCATATGCAAATTTTCTTAGTCATCTGCTAACTCATGAATTTATTCATAAATCCTCTCATTTTTCTATGGGGTCTGCTGCCATTCATGCACCATTGTTGCCCATGCCAAACATCCCACCTTCAACACTCCTCTCTAACCATCAACCTTTTGCTCAATTTGGACGAAATAGGGGTCGTTCTTATGGCAGCTAGCGTCCTCAACAATTCCATCACAGAAGGTCTCGCAATTCTGGTTCCAAGCCTGATTTTCATAGCTTCCATAGCACTCCCAGCAACGACAACAGACACAGCAACTGGCAGGGAAATTGGCAGCGCAATAGGGGATCCAATTCCCACTGCCAGTTATGTCAAGCCTTCGGACATACTGCTCCTTAGTGCTCCCAACTTCAGCAACGTGGCTATGGACAGCAACATAATGCCAATCTGGTACTACATAATCCTGTAAGTACTGCTGAATGGTTTCCGAACACCGGTGCAAATCAACACGTCACACCTGACCTTGCAACCTTGACTGCTTCAGAACCATACAATGGTAATGATAATTTACATGTTGGTGATGGTAAGGGACTTTCCATATCTCATATTGGCTGTACAAAAATATATAACCCACATCATTCGTTCACTTTATCTAATGTCCTACATGTTCCTGCAATCACGAAACCTCTACTTTCTGTTCAAAAAATTTTTCTCGATAATAATGTTTATTTTGAGTTTCACCCTTTCTGTTTTATGTCAAGGATATCAACACCAATGAAGTACTCCTCTCAGGATAGAGTAAAGATGGTCTCTATACTTTGTCCAGGTTCAGGTCTTCCGTTTAGTCAATTCCTCAAGCCTATTGGTCTCCCTGCATCTCTACTTCTGCTGATTTGTGGCATCGTCGCCTAGGTCATCCTACCTCTCGCATTTTTCAATTTTTAGTCTCGAAAAATAAGATCATTTGTAACAACAAATGTCTTAATTTTCAATGTCTAAGTTGTCCTTTAGGAAAATCATCGTGTTTGTCTTTAAGATCTACTGGTCACAAAACTTCTGCTCCACTTGAATTAATTTTTAGTGATGTGTGGGGTCCTGCTCCTCTTTTTTCTTCGGATGGTTATCGTTATTTTGTTATCTTTATTGATGCGCACACAAAATATATATGGTATTATCCACTTGTTGCAAAATCTTATGTTTATTCTATCTTTCGTCAATTTGAAACTCTCGTCGAACGTCAGTTTTCTTTAAAAATAAAATCTGTTCAAACTGATTGGGGCGGTGAATATCACAAACTCTCCACTTTCTTTCAGACTATTGGTATTCATCACCGTCCGATATGTCCTCATACTCATGAACAAAATGAAACAGTAGAAAGATGTCATAGGCATACTGTGAAAACCGGCCTTACTCTTCTAGGCCAATATAAAGCTCCTTTTTGTTTTTGGAATTATGCGTTTGACACTTCAGTTTATCTCATTAATCGCATACCTACTCTTGTTCTTGATAATCGATCCCCATTTGATTGTTTGTTTCAACGGTCTCCTGATTATCATTTTTTGCATACTTTTGGAAGTCTATGTTTTCCTTTTTTGCATCCTTTACTGCTTTCAAGTTCAAGCTTCAGGTTGATCCTCCACCCTCAGCTTGAGGAGGCATATTATAGAATGTATAACATGTATATCTCTGAATAGGAAATTAATGTAAGATTATTCCAATATTATAATCCCTACGGTTATTGTCGTATTCTGCCCTACATATATAAATAGGAAAGGTTGGTTAAGGCCAACCCAAGTCATTCTGTTATTCTCAACTCTAACTCCAAAGTTTCTCATTAGAATTTCTACAACTTGTGTTTTGCTTGAAAGATTCAAACCAGAGTTCATGTGAAAAACAAAATGAAGAAGATGGATTATAAATAATTTACCTGGATTCAAGTTGTGCTTCAAGTGCTGGTTTGCTTAAGCAGTATTCAGCAGAAAAGACAAGAACAGGGAAGAATATACGGTTTAAAAATAATAAGGAAGTTGCGAGATGTTGAGCTCCAGATGATTCGATTCAATTAGAAAAGGAAGAACTGATCATCAGAAAGGTTTAAGAAATTTGATGAGGGAAATTGGGAAATCAATGGTATAATGAGATGAGATTTGGAAGAGAATGTTACGTTAGCTAAGATTATTATATTGTTTGAGAAGAAGGAAGCCACAAACTTTACCTACCAAAGATTATATTATAGGATATGGCAAGTTTCTGTACACCTCAAATTTGCTTTTCTTTTGTCTAGCGATGCATATAATTAAAAACTTCAACAAAAGAATCAGAAGCTAAGAGCTGGCCGAGTTAACTTGTAGACCCGCCCCATTGTTGAAACTTTGAAAAAGCTGACCTGAAAATGTAAGAGCCTGAAGCTTAGCTTCAAGAGCTGTAAGTACTATGCCATGAATGATGCCTCTCACTCCTCCCCCATCAATGTCAAGGACTGTAGCAAAGTATTGACCGTCATTATCTGATCCACTCCAACTTCCATTCCCTAAAAATTTAACGAAGAACAGCATTAGCAATAAAAATAGTGCTTAGGGGTACTGAAACAACCGTTTTATATATAACTTAAGAAATTCTGCTTATGAATACCTACTTGGTTCACACCTTGAGCTTGAGAGATCAGGCAGAAACACGGATTTGATCGCTCCTAGAAAGGATCAAAAACTGCTTTTCCTAGTTAGCATTTCCATAATGATTCCTCAGCAGTAAGCATCCTATTCGTTTTGGTTTTACAACTACTTTCGTTGCCCACGCTTGTTATGGGTACGGATTCGAGATGTCAGCAACGTTCTTGTGAGCATAATTTGTTCCTTAAAACAGAAGGCGTATATGGTTATTATAAGGCATAATCCTGCAAAGTGTGAGTGCATTTTTGCCTCTATGACAATTGACATGGATATAGCTTAGAAATTATAGAGAATCTGTGAGTTCCAGTTGAGTATATATCTTGGTGTGCCTCTCATTAGTGAAAAAGCTAAATGCCGTATATTGCACGCTGCTAATTGGGAAATACAGAACTCAGTTCAATCCAGCAAATGATTCCAAATATCTTCTAAAAAGAACAATGAAATATGTTTTTTATTATTATTTTTAAACACAAAAAATGAAATTGTTTTTGCTAGGACCTATGGTTGGAAATAGAACTCAGGACTCAAAACCTACAGTACTTTGAGAATTTGAAATAAAACCACAACTACCTTGAATATATACACAAGTTTTTCCTAATAAGAATTCTAGTAGAAAGCCTTGAATATGTACAAAAAAAATTGCTAATGAGAATTATAGTATTCTAGATGATAATACCTATTTGTAAAGTCCATACATATTATTTATCTCAAATTAATTATGACATGGTAACATCATGATTGATGAATTTTTGAGTCGAGTTGTATTTGCTGTGTGTTTTTCCTACTAGTTAAGGTTTTTGTTACGATGATCGATGTTCTTAACATCAAAAGGAATTTTTATTATATACCCACGAATCGATACAAAATCTATAGTTTTTTATAAAATGAATTCCTGAACCTAGTCGAAGAACTGTGGCAAAAACAGTTGAAGGATTCCAACCTAACACATGAATGAGGAGAGGCTAGTGATGATGGATCATGTTCCATAACTTTAATCATGTCGGAAACGGAATTAAAGTTAGCTAGCTAACCTCTGTGGCCCCCGAATGCTGAAAGTTTCTGCTTCCATTTTCCAAAGGGGAAAGGGTGCAGCAAGCGACCACAAACCAACCAGATGTATAAAACAAAACAACTGAACCCTTCTATATAAAACTATGCACAACATAATTGTTGGGGAATTCCGGCTCCCCCATGCGCGGACCGGGGGTGTACTGATCTTTGCTCAACGGAGAGTAAAGCACACTGACACAATATTTTACGTGGTTCGGCAAAACCGCCTACATCCACGGGAGAGGTTCATTTTATTAGATATAGAGATACATGGAGGAGGAGGATTACATCCACTCTAACTCAACTCTCGGCTCACTTTGGTGCTCTTGCAGCTACTGCAATGGCAGCAAGGCTGCTGCCATTGCAGCTCACTCTTTCTCTCTATTCTCACGTTCACTTCATTCTCTCAACCCTCTCATTTTGCTCTCACAAACATGCCTCTTTTATAGGCAAATATGGTCAACATTGAGAGGCTAATAAAGCCTTAAAGCATGGCATGAATTGTGGCACAATTCATACTTCCACTTGCTTGGTGGTGGGGTATTGCCACAAATGGCAATATCCTAACAATCACCCCCTTTGCCATTTGTGTGGGCAATTGTCCTCTTGCTTTTTCTGTACAAGCTTGTATTCTGCAGCTCTTTCAAGCTTACCATTCAGAGAGCGTCTTCAACACAACATTCCCCTTCGAGCGTATCAATCATGCTCGGTCCAGAATGATTTTTCAAGCCTTACACCAAGGCTTACAACACCCCTCAAACAGAATATTCTCAAGTGCGACAGTCATTATCCGAGTATCTTAGTGTGATCACAAGCTCACCACTCTTCCAAGAGTCTACTTATCCAGGAGTTGCGCCTGCCCTCTGTTCCACCCTAGGAACCACGCCTTACTTCTCCGTGAGTCTCTTGCTCTTAGTCGTAAGAGTCCAGGTAGCTCTCCACCTTTAACCATGGGGCAGCCCATTAAAGGTTGATCCATATCTGTCTTCATACTCTGAGTATTACAATGCCATTACCGAGCTCACCACCTTGACAAGATTCAACTCGTTCCCGGAACCTGCGCATGCCCTCTGCTCCTTCACAGCAGCCGCGTCTTAATGCTCCACAAGTCACACACTTATTGTCCAAGGTAAATGTCTTCTAGCTCATTGATCTTTAGCATGGGGGCAATATCCATGAAAGTCAATCCTGCATTTGTCTCCATACTCATCATAGCCACTTCATTGGCTATCCATACACCTGTCCACTTATATCTAGCCATCACATCGGCTTTGGGGTTGTTCTGAACTGGGCTCATATCGTGGCCCACACACCTTCTCTTTAGGTGTCTCCGCTCGTTGCCATGCGGCGGTCTGAACTGGGGCTTCTATCAAAGCCCTCACACCTTCTCTAAGGTGTCTTCGCCCGTTGTCATGGGGCGGTCTGATCCGGACTCCTATCATGACCCTCACACACCTTCCATCTAAGGTGTCTTCACCTTTCATAGGTGGCCGCATCCTCCTTCAGTTGAGATGCTTCAAAGTGGCTCCAAAAGTCTCTACCACCATGTGCACTTATGGGAGAGATTACTGCCACTGACTACATAGAAAGAGAAAGTTGCGGTATACTCCTCGCAATGCTCCACCTCGATTTCTATGTTTGGAGCTTCTGTGTCTTTTTGCTTGACAGCTCCACCTACACCAACTCTCTTTGGTATCTTCGCCTTTCATCATAGGCGGTCGCCTTTTATCACAGGCGTTTGCACCCCCTCAATTAGGTGCCTCTGCAACAGCTCTCTTTCCATCCTTGCATGCACTGGAAAGGTCTTCGCCTGTTGTCTTCATTAAGAGCACAAGAGACTTCCTGTTGTACAAACTTTAACAGTCTCTGCTCTGAGCTTCATCTGGGAACTCTTCTTCTCCTTGCACCTGTTGTCTCATTACAGTACCTCCTTGGATCCTACGGGTACCCCTGCACAATCTCCGTGTGCCCTCGTGCAATTTCTGTTCTCCAGATTTCTCCCTATTCCTTGCTTATCTTTGACAGCAGCTCATCCTGTCATAACACCTGTCCAAGTCAAAATAGGGTGCCAATTTTTATCCCCTGCTGTATTTCTCTTCCATTATCAGGGTCTTCATCAATTCTCCCCTCTAGAAATCACAGTCACCGAATCTAACTTCTTTGGAGAAATCACCACTCCATCAGATCTTTGATCATACGGAACCCAAATGTTCCCTTGTGCCGTCATCCTGCTAGTCTTCAACCGTTTCATTACAAACTGCTGTATATACGAAAATAGTACCGTATGGATAATCCTTCCACTAAGCAAGTTCCCAGGAAAGATTGGAGGGGTCACACTGG
>Ga0325403_1000353_pt1 | contig 30341 bp, 22 predicted proteins | sample PopdelMetagenome_19_FD_205665 | JGI IMG/M metagenome (GOLD analysis project Ga0325403, IMG submission 205665) | Populus deltoides microbial communities from Bellville, Georgia, United States - Xylem-PdKOR-R4 | ecosystem: Host-associated > Plants > Phyllosphere > Stem > Wood/Secondary xylem... | reverse complement strand
TTTTTAATGTGTTATTTATACATGAAGAAAAAATATTTACTCATAAATAGAAATACATTTAAATAAATAAATAAATAAATAATTTTCTATGTTAATAAACACAAAAAAGGTCCTTGGCGATAACCATAGATTAAAATACAAAATTAAGAGATAAATATAGATCAAGATTTTTGATTTCGTAACATGGGTCATGTATCCAACTGCATTTAATAATTTATTTTATTGGAATTAATTATTTATTTAATCGAATAACAATAAAAGTAGATACTCACATGAAAAAAATAACCTGATTTATCTTGATTTAACCTGTTAAATCTGCGACTTTGGTCTTGAGAATGAGGTAACTCCATAAAGAGAAAGTTAAATCAAATTATAAAGTTCGATTCTCAATTGACCATATCGCATCTAATGTTGAATGATAAAATTTGTAAAAATATTAATTAAAATAATAACATAAAAAATAAGTTAAGTTAACCCAAGTTAATCGTCGAGCATTATTACCGGGCCATAAGACCAAGATAACCTAATAAAAAACAAATTATGAAGCTTAATTCTCATATCAAACACAATATTAATAGATGAAATTGAAGAAAAAAAAGTCAATTAAAAAAATAGAGAAAAAATAAGTCAATTGAGTTAACCTGCCAAACTCGCGATCTGGATCATGAGACGAGAACAATCAAATAAAAAGTAAGTTCAATGTTAAAGGATCCGTGATTCAGGTCACGAGACTGATATAACTTCTCAGAAAGAAAATAAAAAAATGACTTTAACTAGGGTTGAAATGCCAAAAATCATGACCTTGATCTTCAGATTAAAATATTCTTATAAAAAACATATCAAAATAAATTATGAAACTTAATTCCTAACTGATTCAATGTTGAATTATAAAATAAAAGACACAAAAAATAACCAGAGTCAACTCGGGTTAACTCGTTAAGTATTATTATCGAGTCACGATACCAAAATAACATAATGAAAAGTAAACAAAACAAATCATGAAATTTAATTTTTAATCAAATTAATATTAAAGGACAAAATTAGACAAAACAATAATTAAAAAAAACAAAAAAAATCCGAGACAACCGGGTTAACCCATCAAATCTAAGATTTGTGTCAAGAGAGTATGATAACTAAAAAAAACTAATATTAAAGAATGAAATTATATGAAAAAAATTAATTAAAAAAATTAAAAAAAAAAAATTTTATAAGGGTTGATAAAACCTGTTCTTAGTTTATAGTTAATAATTATTCAAAATCTTGGATCACAAGCCCATTTATTCCCAAGTCCATGTATAAGCAAGCCCAAAATAACCCATTTCAGGAAATTAAAAACTTTCCAAATCCGAGCCATCAATCATGTCAAAAGTCATGAAATTAAACGGTGTAAATTAAAAAGACCTGGTACTCCACCGCATGATAATATACACTGGCGGGCACTGCTAAACCCTAAACAAACAGCTTCTCACACCCGACACGCGTATAAATACACACTCTTTAAGCACCGCATCTTCACAACTCTCAAAACCCTACAAAATATCTGAAAAGCTAGGGTTTTGTAGAGCCGTTCTTTAGATTTTTCTTCCCAAAAAAGGTTATAGAGAAAAATGGGCAAATCTAGCAAGAAGTCAGCTACCAAAGTATGATTTCTTTTGTTATCTCTTCTTCTATCCTGTGATTTTGTTGACAGTTTGTTTTTGAAAAATCAATCCTTTTGGTGTTTGTTTCCTCTCATCACGGTTTTGTATCGTTTTTTTTTCTTTTCTTTTTTAAGGTTGAAGCAGTTCCTGCTGTAATTCCTGCTAAGGCTGAGAAGAAAGGTAAAAGCTTTGTACATCATGGTTTACTCTTCTACGTTGTTTTACTGTTTGTGTGGCCTTTTTTTGCTGGTTTAATGTGGTATGTGCTGTTTATCCTTTGATTGTTGATTTTGGGTTTTGTGTATTGGGATTTTGAAGTAATTGACTGTTTCTCGCTATAGATTTACTGAGAAAGAAGGGTTTCTTATAGAATGATTTGTGTTATTTTCTTAGACAAAAAGTTGTTTGATATTGTTTTTCGTTTAACTTTTATATTGGTCGTTTAGTTTCTTTCATAACTATTTTGTAATGCGTGGTGACGAGTTTGTGGTTACTGAGGATCGATTTGGAATAATGGAATGGTTCTTTGCTGTATTTTATCTGCTTGCAGTTACATGTTTGAGATTTGTTGTTTGTTGAGTAATTGGGCTTTTGAAATTGTGGGGTTTGTAGGGAAGAACAAGAGGGAAGCTGGAGAAGCTATAGAGAAGATTGTTAGTGCCAAAAAGCAGAAGAAAAATGATGGAGTAGCTCAAGCTGTGACAAAGGTGAAGGTGGAAACTAAGACTCAGAAAAAGAAGAAAGCGGAGTCTAGTGATTCTGATGACTCCTCCGAGGAAGAAGAGGTACAAACTGGTTCAACTTGATAAATCCCATGCGCTTTTTCATGGTCGTGTACTTGTAGTTTTGATGAAAATAAGATGTTCGATTTCGTTTTATACTTTTGAATAAATTGTGTTATATATGGATTTTGGGTTCACAATTTTGTAAATTATTAGGTAAAGGTTCAACCAAAGAAGGCAGTGAAGTCTAATAAACCACCTGTTTCAGATTCCAGCGAATCTGAATCAGACACTGAATCTGATGAGGTGAGCATTGGAACGAATTTTAGTTGATGCTTTTCCCTTCGTGCTACTTGAATTCTTGATTTTTAATTTTTAATCCAGGAGCCACCTGCCAAAGCTGCTCCTCCTGCCAAGAAGGAGCCTGTTGCCATTAAAAATGGTTCTAATGGTGTTGCTGCTAAGAAAGGAAAGGATGACAGCAGCAGTTCTGAGTCTTCAGAGGATGAATCTTCTGATGATGAGGTAAATTTCCTATATGTTTTGCAAAATGCTAGTAGAACAATTTATGATTTTTATTTTCACTTTCTTTGCAATCCTGTTGATCTTAATACCCTGTTCTCACTTTCTCCTTTGTTTTACGGTAGGATCCTAAAAACAAGAATTTGCCAGGAGGTAAGAAAGTCCAACCAGTTAAGAAAGAAGAGTCAAGTGACAGCTCAGATGAGGATGATAGCTCCTCAGACGAGGAAACAGTGAGTGTCACATTCCCTTTTCTCCTTATACCCCTTTCCTCTTATGCTTGCACCAAGGAAACTGAAACCAGATTTTTTTTTCTTGTTGTGATGTGGATGCTGTGGATATTTAAATCTTGTTTGCATCAGGGGTCTGGTGGATATTTGGTATTTAATTGTTTTACCATTTGCTCATGTAGGGTACACCAGCAAAGGCTTCTCTTCCTAAGAAGGTTCCAGTAACATCTGCCCAGAAGAAAGCTGAATCTAGTGATGATTCTGATGATAGTAGCTCTGATTCTGATGAATCGTCTTCTGAAGATGAGGTCTCATAGCCATATGCATATATAATCTTAAATATGGATTTGGTTGATGCTTAACTACAATGATTTAGCTTAACAATTAAGTTGATTGCATACCTAGGATATTCTTTAATTCTGTTTATATAGTTCTGACAGCATTAACATTTTTTTGTTTCAGGGGAAAACCAAATCTGCAACTCCAGCTGCTTCAAAAGTTCAACCAAAGAAGAGTGGGGATGACAGTTCAGAAAGTGATTCTGATGAGTCTGATGAAGATGACGTGAGCACTTGATTGTATTTCTTTCTGTTAGCTTATCTAGCATTTAGTAATCATTTTTCAGTTATATTAACATTGATGTAGCTCAATTACATTAATTGAACCGTGCAAGTTTTATTTTTTTCTTTCCTTGATTTTATCAGTGTATTTCTAACAACAGCTTTTTGAACATGAAAGTTAAATTCCAACCACAGCTTTTTGATACCTGAAAACTAAATCTCTTTGGACAATTTTGAATGTTGCTCTGTTGTAACTTTTATTACTGCGGATGTTTCTTATTGTGCAATAAAATCTCTCCTTTTCTCTTGCAGACTCCTGCACCAAAGGCAGCTGTTGCTTCCAAAAAGCCATCTGAAACAAAGGATTCAAAACAGGTAATTTTGCATATGCATGTGCGTGCTTAGACATTTACAAACACGTCCCTATGTTGCCTTTTATTCATGTGTTCAAATAATGAAGCACACCAGCTTTTAGGCTTGATTTGATAATGCATTTGCTGGATACTTTCCTGGGATCTCTTAGACTGGGGAAGCATCAAGTTGGTGCTCTTTTAGGTGCATCTCATTGGTCTTGATGTGGCAAAACAATTGAAAAACACCCAAAAAAAAAAATTCCAAAACCTCATTTGAAAATATCATGTTGATTCTTGTGTTTGTGTCTGTTATGATTTGTTATTTTTGTGTAGTTGTCATTAATCTTCCAATTTCTCCCTCAAAATATAGAATAAAATGGACTTGGATGAAGATGATTCAGAAGATGATGATTCTGAAGAAAGTGATGATGAGCCACCAAAAAATACAAAGGTTAGTTTTTTATTGCATTCTTAGAGTTAGGGATCTATCATTTCTTGCTGTATGCTTTCATTCAACAAGCTAAGTTTTGTGTGCGCAGGCAAAAGCAACTGCTCAAAAGGAAAGTAGCAGTGAAGAGGAGAGCTCTAGCTCAGAGGATGAGGAAGATAGCGAGGATGAAAAGCCAGCGAAGACTCCAAAGAAAAATGTAATGGTACTTCTTTTTTTCAATTATGATACATGGTATATTATTAGTGTGAGATAAATTGGTTTGTTCTCTTGGAACAGGACACTGATGTAGAAATGGCTGATGCTGATATGAAGTCTAATGTCAAAACTGTAATTCATCATTTTGCTTTTGGTTTTTGGTTTTTTGTTTTAGAGTGCGTGCATGTCTTTTGAATATTTTTTTGTTTTGCAGCCAAAGACACCTGTTACACCAGTTACATCTGAGAATGCTGGATCAAAGACACTTTTTGTTGGCAACCTATCTTTTCAAGTTGAACGTGCTGATGTGTAAGTTCATATTTGAGCCTCCTGCCATTATTAAAAGTTTTTGCATAATTCCAATCTGATTAATTTTTTGCTGCAGGGAAAATTTCTTTAAAGAGGCTGGGGAAGTTGCAGATGTCCGCTTCGCCTTAGATGCAGATCAGAGGTTCAAGGGATTTGGACATGTTGAGTTTACCACAACTGAAGCAGCGCAGAAGGTTACATTTTTTTTTTATTTTCTTTTTTAAATTTATTTCTTTTCTGGTTGTCCTTGGTAATATGCACTGAGCTAGTTTTCATGTGGTCCAAATCTGTATTTTTTTGGAGGAGGATAATGTTCTTTGTTTCTTGTTCAATGTTCATGTATTGTCTCAGTTTTTTGGAAATCCAACTCACTTTGTTTTGTTCTAGTATCGATAATGTGTTTAATGTAAAAATTATTTTTTCTCCTTTCCTTTACAGGCTCTAAATTTTAATGGTAAAAGTTTGCTTGGCCGGGATGTCAGACTTGATTTGGCTCGTGAGAGGGGTGAGCGGACCTCAAATACACCATATAGCAAAGACAGCAACTCATTTCAGAAGGGAGGGAGAGGTCAATCCCAAACCATATTTGTTAAGGGATTTGACAAGTTTGGTGCGGAGGATGAGGTAATGATGTCCTGCTGTTTGATGGCTTTTAAGGTTTAGTTTTGAAGTCTTGAAATTTCCAAGAGAAGAGCTCATGGTGTTTTCAATCTAAATCTTTACAGATTAGGAGCTCTCTCCAGGAGCATTTTGGTTCTTGTGGGGAGATTAGTAGGATATCTATTCCCACAGATTATGAGACTGGCGCTATTAAAGGGTTTGTTCCTTTTCTATTCCTGTTATTGGTCCATGTTTCCTAATAAGGTTACCAGTAGATTAACTGTTCCCTTGAATGATGCGTTCCTTATTATATTGTTTATTATTTCGTATCTTATTTTAATTTAAACCATGTAGTGGATATTGGTATGTTGACATGTGCCTATCTCTTGACAAAACCAATTTCAGGATAGCTTACCTAGAATTCAATGATGCTGATGCTATGAACAAAGCATTTGAGCTTAATGGAAGTCAACTTGGAGAATCTTACCTAACTGTGGATGAAGCAAAACCAAGGAATGATAACCGTGACAGTCGGGATAGTGGCAGAGGTGGCGGCAGTGGTGGTCGTTTTGGTGGCGGCAGAGGCAGTGGTGGTCGTTTTGGTGGCGGCAGAAGCAGTGGTGGTCGTTTTGGTGGAGGCAGAAGCAGTGGTGGTCGTTTCGATGGTGGACGTGGTGGAAGAGGTGGTCGAGGACGTGGAACACCTTATAAACCCAGTGTGACCGCAGCTGCTTCAGGTAATGTTCACAAATCCCTTATTTTTTATCTGAAGGAACTGAATATCTGTTGTTTGGCACGAAATAACTGAAACTGAATCATGCGCTAACAATGAGGATTGTGTAAGGTAACAATGTAATTTTTGTTGTTTTGGACATTCAATCAATAAGCATCCATACATAATTTCATCATATTTCAAGAAGACAACGGTTTGTTTTGGATTGACTGTAAACCTCATGTAGAAGTACATATGCTTTCGTGGTGAAATTTGTAGCTGAGTATTGTTTTATTCAGCTTTGCATAGATTTAGATCTTGAGATGCTCTGTTAACCCCTCTATATTTTTTCCTATGCAGGAACAAAGAAGAAATTCAATGATGAGGACTGAGGGAAGCAGATAGAGATTTTGAGGGCATCGCCTCGGCTCGCCTCCTTTGAAGTACTATTAATTTTGGTAGTTGTGGCGTTGTAGAAGAAATTTTTTAAACTTGTTTTGATATGTTTTGTTTAATATTTAGGGGATGTTTCTCTTCTTGGCTATTGGCAAATCTCTTTGAGGGCCAGTATGACTAAAGCAACTCTGTTTTGCGTAAATTTATCATTTTTTCAGTCATTACATTATGCTTTTCTGAGTTTTCTTCTGCCTTGTTCTGCTTCCCGATTCTAGTAACAATTCTGTGCCATCTTTTTGGCTGCGTTGCTGTGGTACCATATTATTGTGTTATGCGGAAGCTGCAGCCAAGTGCTTATTGTTGTGCGAGGGGTTATAATTAGTAACATTCGCTTGCCCTCTTCGTCGCTGTGGTATCATATTATTGTGATGTGCGGAAGTTTTTTATTAAAAATAATTAATTTAGTCACCTTGATTTTATTTTGAAATTTATTTTTTGCAATTTGTTTTGATTGTGTGGATATAGGGTTCTTGTGTCAAGGCTCAGTTGATGTTTAATTTTGTCAAAATAAATTAAAATTACGTTGATGTATAAAAAATTAAGTGTCGAGGGACTAAAATTGAATTTGAAACAAAATAAAAGGACTAGGGCGGGCGGATAAAACAGGGGTGCGGATTTCACTTGCACCAGCATGTAGTTGAAAAAAATACGAAATGGACTTTAACGAGTTGAAAATTATAAAATAAAAATATATTAAAAACATGTTATTTTAAAAAAAAATATTTTGAAAAAAAATGTAAAAGTTAGTAACAAAAGAACTAACTTTAAGAGAATATAACTCTAAATAATAAAAGACCTTTATATACACCCAAGAAGAGGATTTAGTTTGAATACATAATTTTTGAGGGAGCAATTCAAACAAAAAAACTCAAAATAAATACACATTCTATTTTTGTTCCATCACCCTTTTATGACTAATTTAACAATGCCAACATTGTTTAGGAATCCAAGAGGTGACCACAAAAACACACAATTTTATTGAGAACAAATCTCCTCTCAAAGAACAAAGAAAGTTGGTTTGCATCAACAAAACCAAAACCTCATAACTTTTTTAAATCCAAACCTAAAAAACTGCTTGACAGTATGATAGCAATTGCTTTTCAGATAACTTTTCGTGTTAAAATGCATATTAATATTTTTTTTTTTAAAAAAATTACTTGTGACATTAGCACATCAAAACAATACAAAACATACAAACCATATTAAATTTTAATTCAAAAAAAATAATTTTTTTGAAAACACGGTTCCAAACACATTCTAAAACCCACAAAACCAATACTCCAAACACATTAATGAAACCCTAAATCAAAAGATTTGTTTCTTATCATTACCTTATCCTTATAAAACTATTTAAGCTCACGCTTGGTTTCTTCAGCCCTACACCAAGAAATGTTACAGTGGTTGACTGAGTTTCTTGCCAATCAAGACAAAATTTTATCTTGTCTTTTGTATTTTAAATTTTTTTTTAATATTTTTATTTTTTATTTTAAATTAATATTTTTTTTAGTGTTTTTAGATCATTTTAATATATTTATAATAAAAATAATTAAAAAAATAAAAAAATATTATTGTAATATATTTTTAAATAAAAAATAATAACAGTGAGCTACACTTTCAAATAGATTAGAACTTTTTACAAGAAACAAGAAAAAAAACAAAATAATATCTTCGATAATTTATTGTGGGTTTGCTGGATATTAAAAACGAAAACAGAAAAAAAAAAGTTAGTCACAGTAACTAGGAATTTTTTAGTTTAGTGATAAAGTTGTAATATTTACTTTTTAAAGTCTCAAAAGTCAATAAATAATAATTATGTAAATAATTTAATATTTTTTGTTGAATTTTTTAGCACTTTAAATTGAAAATATAAACTGTTATGGATATATAAACTTCATAATGCAAATTATAATTTCAAAAAAAAAAAAATGTATGCATTGTGAAAAATAGTAAACTACATAATATTTTTTATAATTATCATTTTTTTAATATAAAACACACCCTGATAATGCTGTAAATTTGTTTTTGAGTTAATTGTTTTTTTTACAAAGCGGAGAGCGGGTAAAGCTTCTTGACCTTGGTGACCATAACGTTGAACGTACAATAACAGTTAAAAAAAACAACGACGACTACAGTCTACACATTACACCCTTCTCCTTCCTTTTTCCCTTGGAATGAATCAACAAAATCACTACCTTGACGTGAAAGGAAGAAAAACCAAAACCCCCAAAATTCTCAAAATTCATGGACTAATTTTCACAAGAAAAACCTAACCACCACCACCGCTACCAAAATGTCCTTTCGGTCACCGGAATCTTCATCTTCCACGATCCTTCTAGAGGACTTCGGTCAAAAAGTCGACTTAACACGCCGAATCCGAGAAGTCCTCTTAAACTACCCCGAAGGCACCACAGTCCTCAAAGAACTAATCCAAAACGCCGACGATGCCGGCGCTACCGTGGTCCGTCTCTGCCTCGACCGGCGCCACCACTCTACCACCTCACTCCTCTCTCCTTCTCTCTCTGCATTCCAAGGCCCGGCCCTCCTCTCATACAATGACGCCGTCTTCACCGAAGAGGATTTCACTTCGATTTCGCGCATCGGAGGTAGTGTTAAGCACAATCAAGCTACTAAGACGGGTCGGTTTGGTGTTGGTTTCAATTCTGTCTATCATTTGACCGATTTGCCCTCCTTTGTCAGTGGGAATTACATTGTCATGTTTGATCCTCAAGGTGGTTATTTGCCCAATGTTAATTCTTCCAATCCTGGTAAACGTATTGATTTTGTAAGCACTAAAGCGATGTCATTTTATAGAGATCAGTTTGAGCCTTATGCCGTCTTTGGTTGTGATATGGAGAATCGGTTTTCGGGTACATTGTTTCGGTTCCCGTTGCGGGATTCGAATCAAGCGAGAGAAAGTAAGTTGTCAAGGCAGGCTTATGTCGAAGATGAGGTGATTTTGATGTTTGAACAGTTGTATAAAGAAGGGGTGTTTTCGTTGTTGTTTTTGAAGAATGTTTTGAGTGTTGAAATGTTTGTTTGGGACGAGGGAGACGTGGGGCAGAGGAAATTGTATTCATGTCGTGTTGGGAATGTGAGTGATGAGGTTGTGTGGCATCGGAAGGCGATTATGAGAATGTCCAAGGAAATGGACGGTGGTGGACAGGGGGGTGTGATGAAGGATGGGTATTTGGTGGAGTTTGAGAGTGAGGAGGTTGTTGGTGATGGTGGGAGTGAAGTGAAGAAGAGGAGTGATAGGTTTTATGTTGTTCAAAGTATGGGGTCAGCGAATAGCAGGATTGGGGAATTTGCGGCTACTGCATCGAAAGATTATGATATTCATTTGTTGCCGTGGGCGTCTGTTGCTGCTTGCTTGACTGATGGTTTGTCTGATGTAAGTTTCATATTATCTATGAATTCATAGTTTTCAAGTTTCTTTGCGTTTGAAGACAATGTTATTTTTTTTTTAGTTAGACTTTTAACCAACTTTTTTTTAGTTCAATTTTATGTTTTTAGTATAGTAACAACTGTAGATATTCTTTTTGTGTGTTTAGATTTAGAGATGAAACTAGTTAAGCTCAGGTACGAGAATAAATTACTAAACGGAGAATATTGCTACATGTTAGAACTGTGGACGAATTCATTTAATGGACTCTGTGAGCTGGGACTATGGCTTGTTAAGTTGAGCAGTTAAATTTTTTCCCTTCATGATATCTCATGAATTGGATAAGAAACTGAATGGTCTCTATTCTTTTTTCCTTTTGTTTTCCCTCCTTGTTTGTTTGTCATTTTTTCTTCCATTGATGAGTTATTCTTAAGGAAAGCTGACATGATGCTTTATTTCATTGAATGCTTCACTATCTTCCTTTTTAGGCCTCTCCTTCACAAGATCAAAATCTTATTTTGTTGTAATGTAATTTTTAATAGAATGATGAGCTGAAGCTGGGTCGGGCATTCTGTTTTCTTCCACTCCCTGTAAGAACTGGATTGAATGTGCAAGTTAATGGATATTTTGAGGTTTCTTCAAACCGTCGTGGCATTTGGTATGGAGCTGACATGGACAGAAGTGGTAAAATTCGTTCCATCTGGAATAGGCTTCTTTTAGAAGATGTCGTGGCTCCTGCTTTTAGATATTTGCTGCTTGGTGTGCAACAATTACTAGGATCGACTGATTCTTACTACTCTCTATGGCCAACTGGTCCTTTTGAGGAGCCATGGAGCATTTTAGTTGAGCATATATACAAAAGAATTGGTGATGCACCAGTTTTGCATTCAGATGTTGAAGGAGGACAGTGGGTGACTCTTGTTGAAGCCTTCCTTCATGATGAAGAGTTCCCTAAAAGCAAGGAACTTGGTGAGGTCCTTCTGCAGCTAGGAATGCCTGTCGTCCATTTGCCCAATGTCTTGTTTAATATGATTCTGAAATACGCTTCAGCTTTTCAGCAGAAAGTGGTTACTCCTGATACAGTGCGTGATTTTCTTAGGCAGTGCAAGAGTGTTGGGTCGTTGAACAAGTCTTACAGGCTTGTATTGTTGGAATATTGTCTCGAAGACTTAATTGATGCTGATGTTGGTAAGAATGCAAGCAATTTGCCGCTGCTTCCTTTGGCAAATGGTGACTTTGGATTACTGTCTGAAGCTTCCAAAGGGAGCTTGTTTTTCATTTGCAATGATTTAGAGTGCATGCTACTTGAACGAATTTCCTATAAAATAATTGATCGTGATATTCCTCCTAACTTGCTACACAGACTTTCCGCCATTGCAAAGTCATCAAAATCAAATCTTGCTATATTCAGCATTCAGTATTTTCTCAAGTTTTTCCCTAATTTCTTACCAGCCTATTGGAGATATAAAAGCAAGGTTTTGTGGAACCCAGGCTCGTCTCACGATCATCCGACATCATCATGGCTTGAGCTGTTTTGGCAATATCTCCGAAATCATTGTGAAAAATTATCCTTGTTTGGAGATTGGCCAATCTTGCCATCCACAACTGGATATCTGTACAGGCCTTCTAGACAGTCGAAACTAATTAATGCAGATAAACTTCCTGTTTTTATCCGAGACATCCTTGTTAAGATTGAATGCAAGATACTCAATCCTGCTTATGGAGTTGAACATCCAGATTTGTCGCTTTATGTATGTGATGCTGATTGTGCAGGGGTAGTGGAATCAATTTTTGATGTTGTGTCTTCAGCTGGTGGCATAGCACAAACTTCATTTGACAATTTGAGGCCCGAAGACAGAGATGAGCTTCGTGGGTTTCTTCTTGCTCCAAAGTGGTACATGGGAGATTGCATTGATGGATTCGTCATAAGGAATTGCAGGAGGCTTCCCATTTATAGAGTTCATGGTGAAGGATCTGTTGAAGGTGCCATTTTCTCTGATTTAGAAAATCCTCAAAAGTACCTACCTCCTTTAGACGTTCCTGATAATTTTTTGGGCCATGAGTTTATTGCAAGCTCCTCAAATATCGAAGAAGATATTTTGTTAAGGTATTATGGAGTTGAGAGAATGGGGAAGGCACACTTCTACCGGCGGCAGGTGTTCAATAATGTTAGAATCTTGCAACCTGAAGTTCGAGACAGGACTATGCTTTCTGTTCTGCAAAATTTGCCACAACTTTGCGTTGAAGATGCATCTTTCAGGGAATGTTTGAGAAATTTGGAATTTGTGCCAACATTTAATGGTACTTTGAAGCATCCTTCAGTGCTATATGATCCTCGTAATGAAGAGTTATGGGCTTTATTAGAAGAATCTGATAGCTTCCCTTGTGGTGCTTTCCAAGAACCTAACATTTTGGACATGCTACATGGTTTGGGTCTCAGAACAACTGCTTCTCCCGAGACAGTAATAGAAAGTGCTCGACAAGTGGAACGACTGATGCACGAGGATCAGCAAAAAGCACATTCTAGAGGCAAAGTGCTTCTATCCTACTTGGAAGTAAATGCAATGAAGTGGCTACCCAACCAATTAATTGATGATGAAAGAACTGTGAACAGAATATTTTCACGAGCTGCAACTGCATTTAGGCCTCGTGGCTTGAAATCTGACCTTGAAAAGTTCTGGAATGATCTGCGGATGATTTGTTGGTGTCCAGTTATGGTTACAGCTCCGTTCAAAACTTTACCATGGCCTATTGTGACGTCCATGGTTGCTCCTCCAAAGCTTGTAAGATTACAGGCAGACTTATGGCTTGTTTCAGCTAGCATGAGGATACTGGATGGAGAATGCTCTTCCACTGCATTATCATACAATCTTGGATGGTTATCTCCACCTGGAGGCAGTGCAATTGCTGCCCAGTTACTGGAGCTTGGAAAGAACAATGAGATTGTGAATGATCAGGTGCTTCGGCAGGAATTAGCCTTGGAAATGCCAAAAATATACTCAATAATGACAAGCTTGATTGGTTCGGATGAGATGGATATTGTGAAGGCTGTTCTAGAAGGATCTCGTTGGATATGGGTGGGAGATGGTTTTGCTACTGCAGATGAGGTTGTTCTTGATGGTCCTCTTCACTTGGCTCCTTATATACGCGTTATACCCATGGATCTGGCTGTTTTCAAAGAATTATTTTTGGAGCTCGACATTCTAGAATATTTTAAGCCCATGGATTATGCAAATATTTTGGGCAGAATGGCTGTGAGAAAAGGTTCCTCTCCTCTTGATGCACAGGAAATTAGGGCAGCCATGCTGATTGTTCAGCATCTGGCTGAAGTCCAGTTTCATGAACAAGTCAAGATCTATTTACCTGATGTTTCAGGAAGACTATTCCCTGCCACAGATCTAGTTTATAACGATGCCCCCTGGTTGCTTGGCTCAGATAATTCTGGAAGTTCATTTGGTGGTGCATCTACTGTGGCCTTAAATGCAAAGAGAGCAGTTCATAAATTTGCCCATGGGAACATCTCTAATGAAGTAGCTGAGAAGCTTGGTGTGTGCTCACTTCGTAGGATCTTGCTTGCAGAGAGTTCTGATTCAATGAACTTGAGTTTATCTGGTGCTGCTGAAGCCTTTGGACAGCATGAAGCGTTAACAACGAGACTTAAACATATACTTGAGATGTATGCTGATGGACCTGGGATTCTTTTCGAGCTGGTTCAGAATGCTGAGGATGCTGGAGCTTCTGAGGTGATATTTCTTTTGGATAAAACTCAGTATGGTACTTCATCTGTTCTGTCTCCTGAAATGGCTGATTGGCAAGGTCCTGCACTGTATTGTTTCAACAACTCAGTGTTCAGTTCACAAGATCTTTATGCAATCTCACGTATTGGTCAAGAAAGCAAACTAGAAAAACCTTTTGCAATTGGAAGATTTGGACTTGGATTTAATTGTGTCTATCACTTTACAGATATTCCAACATTTGTTTCTGGGGAAAATGTTGTTATGTTTGATCCTCACGCCTGTAATTTGCCTGGCATTTCTCCTTCACACCCTGGCTTACGAATTAAGTTCACAGGGAGAAAGATCTTGGAACAATTTCCAGATCAGTTTTCTCCATTTCTACACTTTGGATGTGATTTGCAGCATCCATTTCCCGGCACCCTCTTCCGCTTCCCCCTTAGGAGCTCTACTGTTGCTAGGCGTAGTCTGATAAAGAAAGAAGGATATGCACCAGAAGATGTCATGTCCCTCTTTGCTTCTTTCTCTGGGGTTGTTTCTGATGCTTTGCTTTTTCTACGCAATGTGAAAAATATCTCCCTTTTTGTGAAGGAAGGGAATGGTTCTGAAATGCAACTCCTACATCGTGTGCAACGAAATTGCATAACTGAGCCTGAAATGGAATCAGGTGCTGTGAATGATATGTTTAGCTTTGTCAATGGAAGTCAGTATAGTGGACTGGATAAAGATCAGTTGCTGAAAATATTGAGCAAGTCTGTGGATAAAAATCTGCCTCACAAATGTCAGAAGATTGTGGTGACAGAGAAAAATTCATCTGGTGTCATGTCTCATTGTTGGATAACTGGTGAATGCTTAGGCAGTGTTCGTGCTAAGACCTTCCCTGCAGTTGCTAATGATTCTCATGAATCAATTCCCTGGGCTTCTGTTGCTGCTTATATACACTCTGTCAAGGTGATGGATGGGGAATTAAGTGACATCTCAAACATTGAGGGTGCTTGTACTTCTGAAACGTTTCAAGTTTCTACAACTTCCATTGAAAATAGGAAGAACTTCGAAGGCCGTGCCTTCTGCTTTCTGCCACTTCCTATCAGTACTGGTCTTCCAGCTCATATTAATTCCTACTTTGCATTGTCATCCAACAGGAGGGACATCTGGTTTGGTAACGACATGGCAGGGGGTGGAAAAAAAAGATCAGACTGGAATATTTACATCCTTGAAGATGTTGCTGCCCCTGCTTATGGTTACTTGCTAGAAAAAATTGCATCAGAGATTGGCCCATGTGATTTATTTTTTTCATATTGGCCAATGGAAACAGGAGTGGAACCTTGGGCATCAATGGTGCGGAAGCTATACGTTTTTATTGCTGAATCTGGTCTTCGTGTATTGTTTACAAAAGCTAGAGAAGGCCAGTGGATATCAGCCAAACAAGCACTGTTTCCTGATTTTACATTTCATAAGGTACATGAACTTGTAGAAGCATTATCAGATGCTGGTCTACCTCTGGTGACTGTTTCCCAGCCACTTGTAGAGCAATTTATGGAGGCCTGCTCATCATTGAACTTTCTGACCCCTCAGTTTTTAATGACTCTGCTGATTCGGCGGAGACGTGGATTTAAGGACAGAGGCGGCATGATTGTGACCCTTGAATATTGTTTACTTGATTTACAAGTTCCTGTGCAGGTTGATAGTTTGTATGGCTTACCACTATTACCTCTATCTGATGGTTCATTTGCTACATTTGAAAAGAATGGGACTGGTGAAAGAATTTATATTGCCCGGGGGGATGAATATGGTCTTCTCAAGGATTCAGTTCCCCACCAACTTGTGGATCGTGAAATTCCAGAAGCTGTTTTCGGAAAGTTATGTGATTTAGCTGAGAGTGAGAAGTCAAATATTTCTTTTTTGTCTTGCAGTTTGCTCGAGAAACTCTTTTTGAAATTACTTCCAGCAGAATGGCAGCTCTCTAGTAAGGTTGTTTGGACTCCCGGTCATCAGGGCCACCCAAGTTTAGAATGGATAAGATTGTTGTGGAGCTATCTGAATTCATGTTGTGATGACCTCTTAATATTTGCGAAGTGGCCAATATTGCCAGTTCGAGACAATATTCTTTTGCAGTTAGTTCCAAATTCAAATGTGGTCAAAGATGATGGGTGGAGTGAGAACATGTTGTCTTTGTTATTGAAAGTAGGATGTCTCTTCTTGAGGCATGGCTTAACAATAGAACATCCAAAGCTGGAAAATTTTGTACAGCCCCCAACAGCAGCAGGCATCTTAAATGCATTTCTGGCACTTGCCGGTAAGCCAGAGAACATCGAGGGGCTTTTTAATGATGCATCAGAAGGGGAGCTGCATGAATTACGGAGTTTTGTTCTCCAGTCCAAGTGGTTCTCTGAAGAGAGCATGACTGACATCCATATTGAAATCATCAAACATCTTCCTATGTTCGAGGCATACAAAAGTAGAAAACTTGTTAGTCTGTGCAAACCTAACCAATGGCTTAAACCAGATGGTGTTCGGGATGATCTCTTGGATGATGATTTTGTTCGTGCTGATTCTGAGAGAGAGAGAATTATTCTAAGAAGGTATTTAGAGATCAAAGAGCCTTCAAGAGTGGAATTTTACGAAGTTTATGTACTCAATCGAATGTCAGAATTTATCTCACATCAGGGGGCTCTTACAGCTATTCTACATGACGTGAAGCTTTTGATTGAAGATGATATTTCCATCAAATCTGCACTTTCCATGACACCTTTTGTTTTGGCAGCCAATGGATCATGGCAACAGCCATCAAGGTATGTATTTTTCCCATCACTGATATGAGATGTATATTCATATATCTCCGAGTACAAGTTGTTAATATCTTAAACAGGATTTTTGATGATCAAACTATTCGTATGATGTCACTGATTTGTTTGGTTCCCCATTTTATGCATTATATATTGATTATTATACTCCTAACAACAGTATAGTACAATTGGCCCACTCTTAATTTATAACTGGCTCTTGCTTGCTGTATGAGCTGTTGTCATTATAAGTATCACTACCTTTTCTCAAACCATATTTTTATCCAAAAGAAAAGCTTAAAGTTTTGGGCTAATTTTTTCAGACTAGTAGCTTAATAAACTAGCAATTCTATCTCCTCTACTTGCACCTTAATTTTTACCATATGATAGTTTTGTTTTTCTGCAATGTTTTTTGCAGGCTCTATGATCCTCGTATTCCCCAGCTACGAAAGGTGCTCCATAGAGAAGCATTTTTTCCTTCTAATGAATTCTCAGATCCTGAAACACTGGAGACCCTAGTTAAACTTGGACTTAAAAAGAATCTGGGTTTTACTGGTTTTCTTGATTGTGCTAGATCGGTTTCAATGTTGCATGAATCTAGGGACTCAGAAACAGTGAGTTATGGAAGGAAGTTGGTTGCCCTTTTGGATGCTCTTGCACATAAGCTCTCAGCTGAGGAGGGAGAACGCAACCGCAATGAATTGCAGAAAACTGTTTTATGTCAGAATAGCAGCGATTGGAACAGTGATCTTGCATATCTTGACTCTTCTGAGAGAGATAAGGATCAGTTTATAGATGATATGGAGATTGACTATTTCTTAGCCAACTTGATTGATGATAAATCAGAAGAAGAATTTTGGTCTGAAATGAAGGCCATATCTTGGTGCCCTGTTTGTGTTCATCCACCTCTACAAGGACTACCATGGCTAAATTCTAATAGCCAAGTAGCATCACCGAGCAACGTGAGACCTAAATCTCAAATGTGGGTTGTGTCCTGCACAATGCATGTACTGGATGGTGATTGCGACTCCCTGTATCTACAACACAAACTTGGTTGGATGGATTGTCCTGACATAAATGTTTTAACTATGCAATTGACTGAGCTATCCAAGTCCTATGAGCAGCTTAAGCTGGGGTCTTCTATAGGACCTGATTTTAATGATGCAGTGCAGAATGGAATTCTGGCACTTTATTCCAAATTACAAGAATATGTTGGTACTGATGATTTCACACTGATGAAATCAGCTCTTAGCGGTGTTTCTTGGGTTTGGATTGGTGATGATTTTGTACCCCCACATGTACTTGCATTTGATTCACCAGTTAAATTTACCCCATATTTGTATGTTGTCCCATCAGAGATATCAGATTTTAGAGAATTGCTCTTGGGATTAGGTGTGAGACTCAGTTTTGATATTTGGGATTACTTTCATGTGCTGCAGCGCTTACAAAATAATGTGAAAGGCTTTCCCCTATCAACTGATCAGCTAAGTTTTGTCCATCGTGTCCTTGAAGCTGTTGCAGACTGTTTCTCAGACAAGCCAATGTTTGAGGCTTCTAATTCAGCATTGCTGATTCCAGATTCTTCTGGAGTTCTGATGTGTGCTGGGGATCTTGTTTACAATGATGCACCATGGATAGAAAACAACACTCTGATTGAGAAGCATTTTGTACATCCAAGCATCAGCAATGATCTGGCAAACAGACTAGGGGTGAAATCACTTCGATGCCTCTCTTTGGTAGATGATGATATGACTAAAGATCTGCCATGCATGGACTTCGCTAAATTAAATGAACTTTTAGCATTGTATGGAAACAATGATTTTTTGTTGTTTGACCTTCTTGAGGTGGCAGATTGCTGCAAAGCTAAAAAGCTACACTTGATCTTTGACAAGAGGGAACATCCTCGGAACTCTTTGCTGCAGCACAATTTAGGTACATGTTCTTGAACATCCTCGGAACTCTTTGCTGCGTCATCTGTATTATTCAAAGAAATTTTTATCACATATTAAAGAATTTCTTCTAGAAATCCCACAAGTGAAGTTCATTGAAATTTGAAGGAAACCTTATATGGTTTTGTTGGTCTGAGTCCTCGCTAGTTTGAGTTTTGATTTGAGTCCTCACTAGTTTGAGTTTTTGATTTGAAGTTTCATTATGAGTTATCGTTGAATAAGCAGTGGCAGTATCGTAATATTTTTTCAAATTGCTTGGGGTTTTGAAGACATGGGTGCTTGGTATCTGTTTGCTTTCTTCACCTATGGGCTCTTCATTCGTCTTCACTTTCCCCAAATCTTATCGCCATGGTGCCTTGAGTTATTGCGCAAGGCAATCTGGCTTCTGCCGAGTTCCCCCTTTTTCCACATGCTAATCAGCCTTTAAACTCATCACATCATTGTGCCTATGCAAACCTCAACTTTTGCATATTCTTCATCTCTTACATAAAGCACCATCTACAAACCCAAAACAATTTATATATTTCTAGACACCAGCATTTTCTCCAATAACTAAAACATGCAACGAAAAACAAAAAAGAAAGAAAGAAAGAAAGAAAAAAGCACATTCAACCATGCAAACAAAACTTAAATCTCACTATTTAGCCTGTCTCCAAAAATATGAAGCCTGATCTCTCCAATTCATTGATTTATCAGGCAGAGTCATTATTTTCCTGCCATATCCAAACCTAAACATTATACGCATTCCAAATAGATTTAGAAGTTAGAACTGTAAATTCCCCAATTTAACAAATCTAGCCCATTACTACTACATGAGCAAATACATCTCTAAACTGTCCACCAATTTTTTTTTTATTGCCTGGATTTTTGTCTAGGCTTATTATTGTTGTGCATTGAAGCATTGCTCGGAGGATTGGTTTCAGAATTGTGGTTTGTACAGGTGAATTTCAAGGGCCTGCTCTAGTTGCCATTTTGGAAGGTGTCAGCTTGAATAGAGAGGAAGTAGGCAGCCTCCAGCTTCTCCCTCCATGGAGACTTCGGGGTGATACAGTTAATTATGGGCTGGGACTTCTTAGCTGTTACTTTGTATCTAATCTTCTGTCCATTATTTCTGGTGGCTACTTTTACATGTTTGATCCTTGTGGTCTAGCACTTGGTGCACCTTCAAGTCATGCTCCAGCTGCAAAAATGTTTTCATTGGCAGGTATTTCGTTTATTCACAGAATAGGCTAGGTTGATTAGTGTTTTTTACTGCTTTGCTCATGGATGTCCCCAACCCCTCTTTATCCTTTTTAAGATGTTTCCTTTTGTTTTAAATTTGATTTCAAGCACATACCACTTTTAGGAAGAGAAATGTGAAGCAAGCAAGATTCTATTTTGACTTTGTCTTCATGTGGTACCAGGTACTAATTTGACCGAGCGTTTTTGTGATCAATTTAAACCTATGTTAATTGGTGAAGGCATGCCATGGTCATCATTAGATTCTACCATTATCCGCATGCCTCTATCATCAGAATGCCTTAGGAATGGACTTGAACTGGGATTGAAGAGAGTAAAGCAAATATGTGATCGATTTATGGAGCACGCATCCAGAACACTTATTTTCTTGAAGTCAGTTTTGGAGGTATTAATTCTAGTTTAGCTAGTTATGATTTCGTGTGCTTGCAGTGGTTAGTTGCAAACTTTACTCTGGAAATATTTTTAATTGTTCTTTTTTCTTTTGTATTCAATAATGAACCATGATTTATGTCAACCATTTCCTTGTCTTTGGATCATATTCTGTAACCTACTGCCATGTATGGAGAAGGTGGAATTGCAGGGACATTTAGTTTTTGCTCAAGGAGCTCATACATCATGCAATTATTTACTTAAGAAATCAATTAAATCATACAGGTAAAACAAGACAATTGAATCACAAGTAATCTTCAACTGGAATATTGATTTGGTATCGTCCTTGATCATTGGTTTACCCCATTAGGGGCTTTTAGATAAACATTGGCACCCATGAAAATATATCATGTTCTAAAAATGATCTTCGTTTGGATACTGAGAGGTATCAGAAGATATCATGTTCTGAAATTGGATCCTTGTTTGGTTGAGTTAAGAGATGGTAATTTATGAATGTTATGATATTAGTGAGAGTTTTCTTCCGATACCCGTGTTGGATTACCAATCATTGTCTTCATTAGAAAAGCAACCTTTCATGTGGCTCAAGCTTACTTACTAAGCGTAGGCTTGTCTGGTTTTTTTCTCCAAACTTTGCGGACCCTGCTCAAATGGCTGTATTGGTGAGATCCAACAGTGAAGAGCTGCCCAAAGCGATAGGATCAGAACGAAATGGGGAAGACCCTACCCATGTTGGATTACCAATCATTGCCTTCACTGTTCACTTGACGTGGGAATTGGCATGTAGTTGTCTTTACAACCTTAGGTGCAATAACATTTAAACATAAATGCACTCCTATAATTATTCAGAGATTGAAGGAAATTGTAGCTGCTTCGAAATTTTGATCGTATAAAATTAAATCTGCAATGTTTGTTATATAGATTTAATTTTTCTTTTTTCCATTTTGTTAATATTTTTCCCAGTAAACCCTAAATTGACATGTAGAAACACTGGATACATTTTTTTAGGTGTCTCTCTACACATGGAATGAAGGCTGTGCCAAACCTTGCCAGGACTATTCAGTTTCTGTTGATTTATCATCTGCTACCATGAGGAATCCATTTTCGGAAAAGAAGTGGAGGAAATTTCAATTATCAAGGTTGTTTAGTAGCTCAAATGCTGCGGTTAAACTGCATGTCATAGATGTAAGTTTATACCAAGGATCTGTTAGAGTTGTTGACCGATGGCTTGTTGTGCTTAGCCTGGGTTCCGGGCAAACAAGAAATATGGCTCTTGATAGGTATGCTAGGTGCAAAATTCTTCTGACACTTTCTTCTTTGATCAACTGCTGAATTTGAAAATCAAAGCATCGTTTTATATAAATTTGTTTCATGTCTTTTTAATTTAATTTGGATATTTCCGGGAGCTTCTGCAAAGGTAGAGATTTTCTTTAGGCAATCTTATCCATTAATGCATAGTAATTTCATCATTATCAGCTGGAGCATAGTCTCCGCTCCCCTCCCCTCCGTTTTGCCAAAGTTTATATGAAATGAAATCTTTTGGACTGAAACCTGATTGTTGTTTTGCATTGTTTCACTTAGGCGATATCTTGCATACAACTTGACTCCCGTTGCGGGAGTTGCAGCACATATTTCAAGAGATGGATGTCCTGGTGATCTATATCCAAAGAGCTCTGTCATGTCCCCTCTTCCTTTATCTGGTAGTATAGCACTACCTGTCACTGTCCTTGGATGTTTCCTTGTGCGTCATAATAGTGGTCGTTCTCTTTTTAAGTACCAGAAGGAGGTAGCTTCAGAAGCACAGGCTGATGCTGGAGATCAGTTGATTGAAGCTTGGAACAAAGAATTGATGTCTTGTGTCCGTGATTCCTACATTGAAATGGTGGTGGAAATGCAAAAATTAAGAAAAGATCCTTTGACTTCAGCTATTGAATCAAGTGCAGGTCGTGCAGTTTCTTTGTCTTTGAAGGCACATGGCGATCTAATATATTCTTTCTGGCCAAGGTCTACTGGGCTTGCGATGGTTAATCAACCTGGAGATGCCTTAGTATCGACAGAAGTGCCTAAAGCAGATTGGGGATGCCTGATTGAAGAAGTAATAAGGCCATTCTATGCTCGGGTTGCTGATCTTCCTTTGTGGCAGCTGTACTCAGGAAACTTGGTTAAGAGTGGAGAGGGTATGTTTCTTTCACAGCCTGGGAATGGTGTGGGTGATAGTTTACTTCCAGCTACTGTGTGTGGCTTTGTGAAGGAACATTATCCAGTGTTTTCTGTACCATGGGAGTTGGTGACAGAAATTCAGGCAGTGGGGGTTACAGTTCGAGAAATAAAACCTAAAATGGTTAGGGATCTTCTTAAGATGTCATCAACTTCTATTGTTCTTCGATCAGTTGATACCTACGTGGATGTTCTTGAGTACTGCTTATCTGATATTGAGTTTCCAGGATCATCTGGTTTTGATAGAGATGATGCAACACTGAACTCTCTCAACTCCAGTACCATGCATAGAGCAACTAGTGAAGCAAGCAGCAGTTTTGCTTCATCATCATTGCCTAATCTACGGAGTTTTCATGGCTCATCTGCTCAGAGTGCAGACAGTTCAGGAGATGCTCTTGAAATGGTGACAAGTTTGGGGAAGGCTTTATTTGATTTTGGCCGGGGAGTTGTTGAAGATATTGGCAGGGCTGGAGGGCCTTTAATTCAGCGGAATGCCATTTTAGATGGCATTGGTGCAAATGTAGATCCAAAGATTCTATCAATAGCTGCTGAGCTTAAAGGGTTACCGTGCCCAACTGCAACTAATCATTTAACTAGGTTCGGGGTAACTGAGCTTTGGTTTGGGAACAAGGATCAACAGGTGTTGATGATGTCTTTGGCAGCAAAGTTCATCCATCCAAAAGTACTGGATAGATCTTTCCTGTTTGATATATTATCAAGAAATGCCATACAAACATTATTAAGACTGAAGAGTTTCTCTCTCCACTTACTGGCAAGTCATATGAAATTACTTTTTCATGAGAACTGGGTGAATCATGTAACGGGGTCAAATATGGTTCCATGGTTTTCATGGGAGAGTACTTCGAGTTCTGGTGGTGAAGGGGGTCCTTCTCATGAATGGTTAAGGTTGTTTTGGAAGTGTTTTGGTGCGTCTTCGGGAGACCTCTCACTCTTTTCTGATTGGCCTCTAATTCCTGCTTTTCTTGGGAGGCCCATCTTATGCCGTGTAAAGGAGCGTCATCTGGTCTTCATTCCTCCCATTAAACAAACATCCTCTGGAAATGGTATTGTGGATGCAGGTAGCACAGGAAGTGATATGACTGGATTGTCCACAATTCATACCCCTGAATCTGAATCTGAATCAGTCCAGTCTTACATTGCTGCTTTTGAAGTAGCCAAAAATAGGTATCCTTGGCTGTTGTCACTGCTGAACCAGTGCAACGTACCTATTTTCGACACTGCTTTCATGGACTGTGCTGTTTCATGCAATTGCCTCCCTGCATCTAGTCAGTCATTGGGAGAAGTGGTTGCTTCCAAGCTTGTTGCAGCAAAACATGCTGGCTATTTCCCTGAACTTGCATCATTTTCAGCTTCAGATAGTGATGAACTTGTTACTTTTTTTGCTCAGGATTTCCTTTATAATGGTTCCACGTACAGAGCTGAAGAACTTGAAGTACTGCGTGGTTTGCCTATATATAAAACAGTTGTGGGATCCTATACACGATTGCATGCCCAAGACCACTGTATGATCTCTTCTAGCTCATTCCTTAAGCCATCCGATGAGCATTGTCTCTCTTACTCAACTGATTCAATCGAGTGTTCATTATTACGAGCTCTTGGGGTTCCTGAATTGCATGATCAACAGATTTTGATGAGGTTCGGATTGCCGGATTTTGAAGGCAAACCTCAGTCTGAACAGGAGGATATATTAATATATCTTCAGACAAATTGGCAAGACCTCCATGCAGATTCTTCTTTGCTTGAAGTTTTGAAGGAGACCAAGTTTGTTAGGAATGCAGATGAATTTTCCCTAGATCGCTCTAGGCCCAAGGATCTGTTTGATCCTGGTGATGCTTTATTAACATCTGTGTTCTCTGGTGAGAGAAAGAAATTTCCTGGAGAAAGGTTTAGTACTGATGAGTGGCTTCGCATTTTAAGAAAAACAGGTCTTCAAACTGCAGCAGAAGCAGATGTAATACTTGAATGCGCTAAAAGAGTAGAGTTCCTTGGAAGTGAGTGCATGAAATCTTCAGGGGATTTTGATGATTTCGGGACCAATGTAAGTCATAGCTGTGATAAGGTTACTATGGAGATATGGGCATTAGCAGGATCTGTTGTTGAAGCCGTGCTCTCAAACTTTGCTGTCCTTTATGGCAACAGCTTCTGCAATCAACTTGGCAAGATTGCTTGTGTACCTGCTGAACTAGGATTTCCTAATGCTGGTGGCAAGAAAGTGCTTACTTCATATAGTGAAGCTATTGTGTCAAAAGATTGGCCTTTGGCTTGGAGTTCTTCTCCCATCATCTCTAGACAAAATTTTGTGCCACCTGAGTACTCCTGGGGAGGGCTCCAGCTGAGGAGCCCTCCAGCCTTTTCTACTGTCCTAAAGCATTTGCAGGTAATAGATCATATTGTTCTTCCATGTTTTCCAAGAGTGCTAGTTCATGCCAGTGCAGATGTAACTAACATGGATGCATCTCAGGTGATTGGAAGAAATGGAGGTGAAGACACTCTTGCTCACTGGCCAACTTCTTCAGGCATGATGGCAGTTGATGAAGCTTCTTGTGAAGTGTTGAAGTACCTGGATAAGGTTTGGAGTTCCCTCTCTTCTTCAGGTACTCCTCTGTTACTCCTGCTATTTCACTTCCTCATACATGGTCCAAATCCTTTACATAAATGATATTTTTTGTGGAATTCTTTTGAAAAGTTAGTATTAACATGGAAATAAGTATAACCTTTTTTCATTCGAAGGTAAAAAAATGCTCCTTACCATCCAGCAAATGATTCTTGGTTACTGTCTGTGGTAATAACTTGTTTATTAAGTTTCGTGATGAACTTGTTTATTAAGTTTCGTGATTAACTTTGTCAGTTTTCCATCTACCAGTGGTAGGATCATCCAAATGGATAGTACCCACTTTCATATGATTTCTAAATAATTCTTTAGCAAGAATTAAGCTATTAATTTTGATCATACTGCATTGAAATTTCTACAATTTATAGACATACCATTAGTTGTTAAATGAAATTTTTTACCGGTGCCTATGCCCAATTATTAGCTGTTCACCTCTCTCCTTATCTTTTATTTATGTTTATGCAGATAGAGAAAACTTGCAGAGAGTGGCATTTCTGCCTGCTGCCAATGGAACACGCTTGGTCACAGCAAACTCTCTTTTTGTGCGTCTGACAATTAATCTGTCACCATTTGCGTTTGAACTTCCTACTTTGTATCTTCCCTTTGTGAAAATTCTCAAGGAAGTGGGACTTCAGGACATGCTTTCAGTTGCTGCTGCAAAGAATCTTCTAATAGATCTCCAAAAGACATGTGGATATCAGCGTTTAAACCCAAATGAACTCCGTGCTGTGATGGAAATTTTGTTTTTTCTCTGTGACTCGACTGTTGAGGGAAACATGGCTGATTGGAAAAACTGGACATTAGACGCAATAGTCCCAGATGATGGATGTAGACTTGTCCATGCAAAATCATGTGTATATATTGATTCTTATGGTTCCCAATATGTCAAATATATTGACACTTCCAGGTTAAGATTTGTTCATGGAGATCTTCCTGAGAGAATTTGTATAGTTTTGGGCATCAGAAAGCTATCAGATGTTGTAATAGAGGTAAATTACTTGATTTTCTGAAAGTTTCTTTTGAATTTGTTTGCAGTTCAATTTTATACATCTCCGATGATAAACTTTTATATTTAGTTGGCAAGATCTGTTTCTGTTTGCAGGAACTTGATAAAGAAGATGATTTGCATACATTGGAATATATTGGATCCGTCTCTGTAGCATTCATCAGAGAGAAACTGTTGAGCAGATCATTTCAGGGTGCTGTATGGACTCTTGTAAATAGCATAGCTAATTACATCCCTGCAAGAAATACTGTACCTTTGGAAACATTACGAACTTTACTGGAATCTGTTGCTGAAAAGCTGCAGTTTGTTAAAATCCTCCAAACTCATTTTATGCTCCTTCCAAAGTCTTTGGATGTCACTCTTGTAGCTAAGGACTCTATTATTCCAGATTGGGAGAACGGATCCAAGCATCGTACTCTTTACTTTATGAACCGATCAAGGACCTCTATTTTTGTTGCTGAACCACCTACTTATGTATCTGTACTTGATGTTGTTGCAATTGTTGTAAGCCAGGTCTTAGGCTCCCCTACCCCATTACCTATAGGAACCCTATTTTTATGTCCTGAAGGCTCGGAAAGTGCAATTCTCAATATTCTGAAACTTTCTTCTGACAAGAGAGACATTGAACCCACAAGTAATAAACTGGTAGGCAAGGAACTACTTCCTCCCAATGCTCTTCAAGTGCAACTTCATCCGTTAAGACCATTTTATAGAGGAGAGTTAGTGGCATGGCGGTCTCAAAATGGAGAGAAGTTGAAGTATGGTAGAGTTCCAGAGGATGTTAGACCATCGGCTGGCCAAGCACTCTACAGATTCAAGGTGGAAACTGCACCAGGGGTTGTAGAGCCTCTTCTTTCTTCACAAGTATTCTCGTTTAAAGGCATATCAATGGGAAATGAGGCTACTTCCTCAGCAACTTCACCAGATGATAGTCATACAGTAGTTAATAAGAGGAATGCCAATGATGTGCCGGAAAGTTCTGGAAGAGGCAGAACAAGGTCTTCTCAGGTGCGGGCATTCAACTTCTTGACCTTAGATTTTCATTGGTTGCACGAGATATCACACTAATCTTATTGTTGTTGGAATTTTATGTATACATTCATGTTATAGTCATGTTGCATGTAGTCGATTTCAACATTTAAGGCTCATTTAGATTTTTCGAGTCTTATCAGGTTGCCAGACTAATATAGTATTTTATTGACTTTCCTAGTTTGTTATAAGCAGTAATTATTCTCTCTCTCAGTTTGGAGAAGGTAGGGAGTATAGGGGAGAGGAGGAAAGGTGGTCATTTTTGTCTTCGAGGATTTTGTGCATGTAAAATTGAAAGAAAGCATCTTCAAATGATTAATGGTGAAATTTTCCTTCGATTTAAAATGTTTGGCAAAGGATAGCATGTTATTTTGATTGTTCAAAACTAATTACCATTGGTATTTAGCGAGGTAAGGCTGTTATGGAAACCACTGGTAATGATTTTGAGCATTGGTCAATTGTATTAGCTGGATCTATTCAAGTTAGTTGAAGATACTTTTTTAATGTCAACTGCAGGGTGGCAAAGAGCTCCACCGAGTGTCACCTGCAGAGCTTGTTCAAGCGGTTCATGAGATGCTTTCTGAAGCAGGGATCAGCGTGGATGTGGAAAAGCAATCTCTTTTAGAAAGAACATTAACGCTGCAAGAACAATTGAAAGAGTCTCAGGCCGCACTTTTGCTTGAGCAGGTTTGTGACTTGCAATTTCAAAACTCACTGTGACTATTCAGTGTCATTGTATCTATAGAAATCAGTTCTGGTTTGGAGTTTAAATTTCACAACAAAATTGTTTCTTCAGAAAACTCAACTGACAATTTCACGTGGCAAGATATATAATGAAAATTTCATGTTGATAAATTCTTGATACGGGACATTGCAGGAAAAGGCTGATGTGGCAGCAAAAGAAGCTGATACAGCGAAAGCGGCATGGCTTTGCCGGGTGTGTTTGACCAATGAAGTTGACATGACGATAGTTCCATGTGGTCATGTACTTTGTCGCAGATGCTCATCCGCTGTTTCCAGGTGTCCATTTTGCAGGCTTCAGGTTGCAAAAACTATCAGAATTTTCCGGCCATAACAACACGGGCAATTTAAACAAAGTGAGATTTTTGTCATATATCTAGAGTTTTACACCTTGATTCATCGGAATGACCTCCATCTCTCATCGGAAATCATTTTGTGTTAGCTCTCATAAACGAGGGAAAAGATGAAAACTAGGAAAGACAAATTGTTCTGATACGTAGTTGTTTCAGTGAGAGTTGGAGTATAGATATCATGTTCTCATTCCAATCTCCTTGTGAATAGTTGCTTCTTGCGCTTGTACATAAGAAAATGATAAAGAGAGAAACGTATAGTTTTACTCAGTTTCGTTGGATGTCCTTGAAAGGACAATACCATGCTTATACCCTGAATTCGATTCACGTGTCTTCATTTCTTGTAATTGTTTTTCTTTCCCTGAACTCAATCTCTTGCTAAGTGGGCTATTTCTCATCAGCTGAATTTGGAGCATTCTGCGCACCACCTATTTTAGGCAAGTCTCCATTACAGCACTTTAGTAGCTAGCTGGATACCATTCTTGTTGGTTCCGTCAAATATAATCAATTACCATCATCTCCACCACCATCCCTCGTTCTGAATTCGTTGTTAGGCTGCCTGCCTGCCTATCAATGTTGATTATCACTTTCCCCTCTTTGATGCGTCCGGTTTTCGTTCCTTTGCACAAAGATAAAAACTAAGTAAATTATTATTTTATCTTTGTGTTTTTGTTTTTTAGTGAAAAAAATAGTCAGGTCATTTGGTGTAAGTAACCCAGAATTGATTTTTTTTTTAATGGACCTAATATTCATTTTCTATATTCTCATATTTGCTTGTAATCAAGTACTTCTTGATTTTTAATGGCGTTTTAATTTTGTTTTCTAAAATATGCTTTATTTTTTTAACTATTTTTCGTATTTCACTTTAAAAAAGTTAATTTATAAATTTCATGGAAAAAAAAACAATCAACTTTGGTTTTCAAAACAAGGACTCAATTACAAATATAGTCTTAATTACAAATATTGCTATATATATATATATATAAAGATTAAATTGTAATTTACCTGTATAAATATAGCAATATCTCCATACAAGAAATTCTTATTGCTTCACCAACTTAAGATATTAGAAGTCTTAGTTCAAAACATACCTCCTAGTTGCCTTTACCTTCACTTAGTTTGTGAATTTTAAAATACTAAGATGAAGATTTTTTTTTTATTAAAAAAAACAAGATGGGTTAGGTGATGTGAATCTCATGATCACGTGATCATGTAACTCATAAGAAAATTAACAACGAATCTTGTAAAGTTGAAACATATCTGATAGGAGAGTGACACAATAAAAACTTGTCACAAGGTATCAGCACTATTAGAATAAAAATCTTCACCCTACAAATATCAATTTGCTAATGAGAAGTATAAAGAAGATGACATGAAGCCAGTTAATATTTGTTAAGTCAATTTAGTTCATTAGAGAAACAAAAAATACAAGAATCTTTCTCACACAGATTGAATAGATTTGAAAGCAATAATATTATCAAGTTTTAATATTTTATCCTTACAAAGAGTATTTATACTCTTGAATATAAAAACCTTAATGTTAATGGGTAAGATTTGTATCAAATTTAAATAAAGCTCAAACCAATTAAAATAAGATTTAAGAATAATAAAAAACAAATAAAACAATAGTCTAAAACTATTTTCACCCCTTACTGTATATGATAGTGAAAAATACCCAAGATAAATAATTATTGAAGAATCCTTACTGAACAAAAGCTTGATGCCTTGTAAAATAAAAATTAATTTATAACCAATTAATTCTTCTTGTTTGATATAAAATTCTTGTAAAATAAGTAAGCTAAAAGCTACCACATGAGTTCTCGATAGCATCAAGGACTTATTATAGTGAATGAAATTCATAACTCTTAAGAAAACAATGTCTTTTCTGTTTTTACACTTTGTTGTTAGATTTTAGACTCAACTTTAAACACATTATTATCTTTCGTACAGATAAATTAGCGGGCCAACCATATATCATTGGAAATGTACAAATGTCTAATTTCCATCTCAATTGGAATCGTATCCGAAATTCTCCTACAACTTCAAATATGGCTTGAAAATTAGACAAAGATCCAGATTGACATATTTGAACCTTTTAACCCAAGTCTCTTAACTTAACTCATTGAACTCCTCGTTGATCCG
>Ga0325403_1000348_pt1 | contig 30437 bp, 24 predicted proteins | sample PopdelMetagenome_19_FD_205665 | JGI IMG/M metagenome (GOLD analysis project Ga0325403, IMG submission 205665) | Populus deltoides microbial communities from Bellville, Georgia, United States - Xylem-PdKOR-R4 | ecosystem: Host-associated > Plants > Phyllosphere > Stem > Wood/Secondary xylem... | reverse complement strand
GAAGACGTTATTTAGAAAAGCTAGCTAATATTGTTTTTTTAAATAGTCAGGTAATATTGTTTTTTTATTTATTTATGTGTATTTTAATTATAAAAAAAATATTTATAAGAGTTAATTGTGTTTTAATATATTTGATATACAACTATTTTAATAACTTGATAAGACCAGTTAACTTAATGAATACCTGGATGATTCTCAATTAACTCAATATTAAAAAATGTAATTAAAAACAAAATTAAGGAAAGGAAAAAAAATAATTTGAGTGAATATGTCAAACCTATGACAAGAGTCATGAGACCATGATAATTTCATAAAAAATAAAAAATAAAAACATAAATTTAAAAAAATATAATGAAAAAAATATTATTATGACTTTTCAATACTTATTTTACATGGTTCAAGGAGAGTGATAAACAAAATGTTGTTTTACAATTTTTTTTGCAAAAATATTATTCCTACTTATCTTGCAATAGCGCTAAAATACTATTCATTGCAATAATATTTTTTTTGCATTAGTTTTTTTTGATAATTTTCTTGTTTATTTTTTATGAAATTATCCTTATTTCATGACTCATGTCTTGAGTTCGGCGAGACCACTCGGATTATTTTTTTGTCTTTTTTAATTGATTTTTTTTAATTTCATCTTTTAATATCTGGTTAATTGAGAATCGTTCGGGTTATTTTCAAACTCGTCAGGTTAATCAGGTCATATCGGGTTGTTAAAATAATTATATATCAAATATATTAAAATACAATTGGCTCTTCTAAATTGCATTTTATTATTTTAATGTATACAAACAAAAAATATATATTTATACTATTCAAAAAGCTATATTATTAATTTAGCCCTTTTAAGTTCCAAATAGTATCTCCCATTATAAATGCTTTAAGAATAATATTTTTATAAAAAAATAAAAAAATAATATTTTATTTAGCACTCATTAAAGCAAGCATGTAAAACAAATATTGAAAAGCAAAAATAATATATATTTAGCTTTCCATTTAACATCTTCCAAAGGGCGAGTTCCCTTTTCTTCTCAAAATTAACACCAACTTCTTTTTTTACCTTAAATTTAACGGTCTCCAGAATTAAAGGCTGAGCTGGCTTTTTGGTGGGTAGGGAGAGAGAGGTAGACGGCGCCGCTGGTCAGGTTGTTTTGCCCCTGAAGCCAAGCTTTCTCTCTTTTGTTTTATGCATAGTTATAAGATCCCACATATTAAACTTCGTGATTTGTTTTCTCGTGACATAACTTAAACTGCATTTTATATAGATTTGATCTCTCTTCTAAAAAATCAGTCTTATTTCAGGGTTTTTTTTTATATTTAAAAAATTATAATTTGGATTAATTCGCGTCATGCGAGCTAACTCACTAAATTCATTGACTTATAAATCCACTCATTTATCTTACAGCTTGAGCCTGAGTCTTTTGGATTAGATCTATATTTAAGAGAGTATTTGAGAGTATGATTGTGATTGTTTTTTTAAAGTGTTTTTCATTAAAAACAATATATCAAAACAATATATATTTTTTAATTTTTTAAAAATTATTTTTGATATCAGCGCATTAAAATGATCTGAAAACATCAAAAATATATTAATTTGAAGTAAAGAAAGAATAAAATAAAATTTAAATATTTTCAAAAACACTTTTAAAATGCAAAAACAAACATGGTCTAAATTAGATCTTATAACCATGCTTTTATGTGCGCGTGTGAAACAATCAACATATTCAACCAATTGTTATTTGAGGAGTTTTTTTTTTAAAAAAAAACAAATATAGCTTGTACGAAACAATTAACATATCCAACCAATTTGATATGAGATTTTTTTTAGTTTAACGTGGGTGTCCGGGTCAGCTTGTGCGCACCTCGACTAATCCCACGGGTCCTGAAGTTAACGACCATGTAAGCTTCTAGTGGTCATCATATGAGCAACCATAGGGCTCGAACCTGAGACCATAGAGGAAGCAAACCTCTTGGTCTCAAGCTCTTACCACTGGGCCACCACCTAGATGATTTGATAAAAGATTTTTGCATGGATTCAACTTGGAAATTAAATTAGTTGGTAGAATATATTTAATTTTATGTTGGGTCCAAAAAAAGGATTTTTCAACACAATTTGTTTTTAAAAAACAGGGTCTACAATGTCTATATTTTAAACATTGATATAATGTTGATATTCATCAATACTTACCAAATTCAGTACAACGTCGTGAATTTATTAAGTGAATTCAAAACCAGACAACATATTGTTTTTATATTAAAAAAAACAACATTTTTTAAATAAAAATTAAAAAAAAGTTCTTGAAATTGATCGGGTTGGATGAACAGATTTAATCGGGTCAACCTTTTAAAATGAAACTCTTTTCGATTTGGTTAAATTAAGGACATCCATGTCAGGATTAGAGGATTGATGAGAGGTTTATACAAGCGAAGTATATTATCCTTGTGTGTATGGACAAAGGGGGTCACCGTTGCTGGTTTCCACTGTACTGTATATTTTCACGCCATATCGGTGATTGTGTCTTGAAAACTTTGTTTCTACTCGCACTCACGTATATAAAGATGGTGGACTGGATTGCATTCTTGTGAAGTGTGAACATTCTCTCCCCTGCCCACTTTCTGTTTTTTCCTTTTAGTAATTAATAACCCCCCCACCCGCCCCCTTTTCTGTTGCCGCCTATATATTCCACCAACTGTTCCTTGTTTCAGGAACTTGCAGTAGTGACTTGTACTTGTTGTGTTGATGGCTTCTGTAAGTTGGTGTAGCCTTTTCTGTCTCTTTCTTGCTGTTTTTGTAGCAGAAGTTGGTTTTTGCTCTTCTTCCAAGGTTTGTGTTGATTCTTGATATGATATATGTTTTTTCTTGCTAGTTTCTTGGTGGGTTTTATTTGATGTTTTGTTTTGTTTCTTGAATTTGTAGGTTTATGTGGTTTATATGGGAAGCAAAAGTGGGGATGACCCAGATGATGTTTTGAGCCAAAATCATCACATGCTTGCCTCTGTACATGGAGGAAGGTCAAAACTTTGTGCCCTTTTCAATACTTTCATGTCATTCGTTGTTTCGCTTTTTTGTTTTTTATTTGTTGGTTTAATGTGGTGTGCTACTGACAGTGTTGAGCAAGCGCAGGCCTCTCACCTTTATACTTATAGACATGGCTTTAAAGGTTTTGCTGCTAAGCTGACTGATGAACAAGCTTCTCAGATCGCTAGTAAGTTTATGACTTTAGGAGCAATTTATTGCTTTGTTCTGGAATCAGAATGATATTTATAATAGCATTTTCTGGTTTTTCGTGACAGAGATGCCTGGAGTGGTCTCTGTGTTTCCCAATTCGAAAAGAAAGCTACATACCACTCACTCATGGGATTTCATGGGTCTGGCGGGTGAAGAGACCATGGAGATACCAGGGCATTCAACCAAGAACCAAGTCAATGTTATAATTGGTTTTATTGACACTGGTGAGGGTCTTTTTTTTGCCTTTAAAAGTAGTTTCCTGTGTACTAATTCTTGATTGAATACCCCCGTGAGTTTTGATTAAGTGCTGCTGCATATACAGACAAGTCTTCTGATATATTTTTCTTTTTGCTGAATGATGTCCTTGATATTAGAGATTCATTCCGAAATGCCATCTTTGCTTGTTTAATGCTTAAGAAATTCCTGATAAATTTGGTTGGCATATAAATTTTAAAAACAAATAGTGGATTTGATTCTTATGGTCAGGAATTTGGCCTGAATCTCCAAGTTTTAGTGATGCCGATATGCCTCCAGTGCCAGCCAGATGGAGGGGGAAGTGCCAGCTAGGAGAAGCATTCAATGCTTCATCTTGCAACAGGTTCATTCTTGCTCAATAATTTATTCAATGATTGATTCAGTGGACATTAATTTATTGGTGGAGGATCTAAATTTATTAATAGGAAAGTGATTGGAGCACGATACTATAAGAGTGGCTATGAAGCTGAAGAAGATTCATCAAGGATAATGTCATTTAGATCTCCAAGGGACAGCTCTGGTCATGGCAGTCACACAGCATCGATAGCTGCTGGTCGTTATGTTACAAATATGAATTATAAGGGGTTGGCAGCTGGAGGGGCTAGAGGAGGTGCACCAATGGCCAGAATTGCAGTTTACAAGACATGTTGGGAGTCAGGTTGCTATGATGTTGACTTGTTAGCTGCCTTTGATGATGCAATCAGAGATGGGGTTCATATTTTGTCCGTGTCTTTGGGTCCTGATGCTCCCCAGGGTGATTATTTCAATGATGCCATCTCCATTGGGTCATTCCATGCTGCTAGCCGTGGAGTGTTAGTAGTTGCTTCAGTTGGAAATGCAGGAACCCGTGGTTCTGCAACCAACCTTGCCCCTTGGATGATCACTGTTGGTGCTAGTTCGATGGATAGGGATTTTGCATCTGACATTGTTTTAGGAAATGCCACAAAATTCATGGTAATACAACTCCGTCCTTATATTAAGTATTGTTTGCAGCAATTGGCAGAGCCTTATGAGTTCTCAATTCTGAAAAACAGGGGGAAAGTCTGAGTCTCTTTGAAATGAAAGTCTCTGCAAGGATCATCTCTGCCTCTGAAGCCTTTGCAGGATATTTCACACCTTATCAATCCAGGTGAAGCAACAGGTACTTGAAAGCGAGTGAAATTTATATTCCAATGCATGGGAGAAATCTGAGTTAGTTTCCTTTTTCTTGCTTGTTCATGTAGTTACTGTTTGGAGAGTTCCTTGAATGGTACCAAAGCCAGAGGGAAAGTTCTTGTCTGTCGACATGCTGAGAGTTCAAGTGAGTCTAAGATTGCAAAGAGCCAGGTAGTGAAAGAAGCTGGAGGAGTTGGAATGGTTCTTATTGACGAGGCAGATAAAGATGTTGCCATCCCTTTTCCCATCCCTTCAGCTGTTGTGGGGAGGGAGATGGGAAGAAAGATTCTATCTTACATAAATAACACACGGTTTGTCTTTTTCTTGCCAGTATAGAGACTGGGTGTTTGAGCACTTAAGTTTCTAAAATTTTCTGATTCAGGGTACTCTGATTGTGAACAGCAAACCAATGTCAAGAATTTCCCGTGCAAAGACAGTTTTGGGTTCTCAACCAGCACCTCGTATTGCTTCATTTTCTTCCAAAGGACCCAATTCCCTGACACCTGAAATTCTGAAGGTAACTTTTCAACTTGAGATCAACTAGTTTTTCAGAAGACCTGCTGGCCTATCTTAATTATTTTTTCAACTTTTGTCATGCTTCGTTTATGATATTCTAAAGTTTCTACCTCTTTCCTTGTGACATTACTGCTTCGTAGCCTGATGTTTCAGCTCCTGGACTGAACATCCTCGCAGCCTGGTCTCCAGCAGCTGGGAAAATGCAGTTCAACATTCTTTCTGGAACTTCTATGTCATGCCCACACATAACAGGAGTTGCAACCTTGATCAAAGCAGTTCACCCGTCTTGGTCTCCATCTGCCATCAAGTCTGCAATCATGACCACAGGTAAGTGACAATCGATTTGGTGTTCCACGACAAGTTCTCTCCATGGGATTCATGAAGTCTCTAAAATATGCTACCTTTTGTTGAGAATTATCTGACCAAGAATCTGGATTTCAAATGGAAAATGCAGCTACCATCCTGGATAAGAGTGGCAAACCCATCAGAGTGGATCCTGAAGGAAGAATGGCCAATGCATTTGATTATGGATCAGGGTTTGTTGATCCTACAAGAGTTCTTGATCCTGGCCTCGTCTATGATGCCCATCCAATAGATTATAAAGCTTTTCTCTGTTCAATTGGTTATGATGAGAAATCACTGCATCTGGTCACAAGAGATAACAGCACATGTAATCAGACATTTACAACAGCTTCCAGCCTCAATTACCCTTCAATCACTGTTCCAAATCTTAAAGACAGCTTCTCAGTGACTCGAACCGTGACAAATGTTGGGAAAGCGAGAAGTGTTTACAAAGCTGTAGTGTCTAATCCGGCAGGAATCAATGTTACCGTTGTGCCAAAGCAACTAATCTTTAACAGCTATGGCCAGAAGATCAAATTCACAGTGAATTTCAAGGTGGCTGCTCCATCAAAGGGCTATGCATTTGGTTTTTTGACATGGAGGAGTGCAGATGCACGGGTCACCAGCCCCCTAGTTGTCCGGGCTGCACCCTCTCCCATGGGTTTGATGAGATAGCCTGGCTTAGTTTGTATATATTAGCTTAGGAACTTTGAGATCCTGATAACCCTACACGAATACAGATGCAGAATATACTTGAGTTCATAAATCCCTATATAGTAGCTTACCGTTACATACCTGGATCATGCAGGCAACGGAATGAATTTTAAGATTGTTGAACAGGCCGCATAAAATGGCAATATATACACTGCCAAAATTTGGCTCTCTTTATTTATTCATTTACTTGTTCTTCGTCAGTCTCTCTAGTATGTTTATATACATACATGCATATACAGTATTGAACCTCGATCAGATGGGCATCTGATGATCATCATGTACTTCCTGATAAATGATATAAGTTATAATTTGAACACTGATTTTTCAGAAAGATCAGGGCTATTCATTGCTCTGTTATACCCTTCCTTTCACCATATGCCAATCAGAACACTGATTTAGCTGGGAATCACATCAGCACTGGCAACTTTAGAAAAGAATATGAGCATCCCAAGGACTCTCTACAGAATATAGATGAACCTCTATTGCTATGCCCATTTAGTAATATGTTTTCTAAGTCCATGGATTCAGCGCTTCCTTCTCCTGCTAAGTACTCTTCTATGGACTTCTCATTTTTACTCCTGTTTTTTTTTTTTTTTTTTAAATTCAATCAATCATGGCCCTGATTATCATGCTGCGATGCCATAGTGGCCGACAATAAACAAACATGGCTTATATCATTTCAACTGGTATGTAATAACATAACCTTATCTGGTTTCCCAAACCAGGTGGGTGTTCACGAGACAAATCACCACAAATAATCCAGGGAGACAAGTTGTCTTCTCCTAAATTGCGAGACATGCTCCCACTCCCACTGATGCAGATGCAGAGCACGGTTCCCAGGCGGAAACTACTCCTTAAATTGTGGAGGATGGAGACTTATTCAGCTGCTAGAATTCTTATCAACTCTATCTATTTATTTCAAAATTATGTTGCTAAGTTGTTAATTCTTTCCTAATTTATTTCGGTAAGACTCTGTTGCTATGTTCACAATCCTTTCCTAGTTTAATTCATGATTATAGCACCGCACCCTATGTAATCCTTTAAATATGGTAGTGATAGAGGAAAAAGGCAGCTGTTGATTTTTTTTTTACAATATTGAATTTGAGAATGAAGAGATTTCATTAATAGAGAGATTCTGATTGTATTTTATTTCTTCTTGGACGTCAACGTGAGGTTGGCTCTTGAGGTTTGCACCACCCACTGTATCGCCTTATTAATTAAATCAAGATAATAGGAACCTCCACATCACACACATAATTGCCAAACCATGAACATGAAGTCTAGAGGAATTCTGCTAGCCATTCAAATTGCCTTATCAAATCCAAATATTGACTTGGTTATAATCATGAAAGAAATCAGAAACCATTATCATTAGAGAAGCTAATCACACCAGTATAGGATATCATCTAATTCATTCTTGTTTCCTCTTTCATTTCTAATTATATGACAGTCTTTCAATATCAGCCATTGGAAAATTAATCACCCCTTGTGACAAGAAAAGTAGAAGAACAAACCTTGGCACTGAGCTTTGAAACCATACACTGATGATAATGCACAAGGGCATCTATCAATGGTACCAGCACACGGAACTACTACCCACTGGGCTGCGCTTCTGAAGGATCAATCAGGCCCTTCTAAAACAACAAGTTGGTCTAATAATGCAAATTTCTCATCTTCAAGAGTCTTGACCTCATCCTCAACCTTGCTCAAAGCTCCCTCCACAGCAAAGCTATCTTCCTCTAACAACATATACTTGCGGCTTACATACCGGTATCCATCTACTGGGGCAGACGAGTCTGGCAATGAATCAGAATCGACCTCTTTGGTTGTTCAAACAATGGAGAGCCTCCTTTCTTCAAGCTCTTTTTTAAAGCTTTCTGTCCTGGTCTTAAAGATGCAGGCACCCGCACTTGTTGAGCTTCTCTGATATCATTTCCTCGCAACTCAATCCAGGAATTTTTTATGCTGCAATTTTTTTTTTTTTTTTTTTAAGGTTGTGAGTACTTTTAAAAATATTTTTTATACAGAAAAATTGTATAAAAAATATTAAGATAATAATTTTTTATTTTTTTAAAATATTTTTGATATTAATACATTAAAATGATCTAAAAATATTTAAAAAATATTAATTTGAAGTAAAAAATTAAAAAAAATTTAAAATTTTTTAAAAATATTTTTAAAATGCAAAAACAAACAGGATAAACTACATTTGAAATTTCTACTGATGTTGCCATCTTTGGATTTTGAATTTTTTTTAAATTAATTTTTTTTATTTTTTTTGAAATCAACTCTTCATAATTTCATCCTAGATAGATTTTTAGATCGAGTTTTAAATTATTTTTATAAAACAAAATAATATGTTTTAATTAAAAATATAATATCTAACCATTATTATAGTTGATGGTTTTTTTTCTCTTTTTTTTGAAAAAAATTATTAATTTGAAATGGAATAAATAAATAAAATGCTTGTACTAGAAGAAACCTTATGATATATTCAATTTCAAAACTTTAATAAAAACACTCAATGAACCCATGCAAAATGAAAAGCAGTTTTCTAATACCAACAATGTTGGCTGGATAAAAGAACGACATTGTCTAAATTCAATAATATCTGGGGTAAAATTAATAAAATAAAAAAATGTTTGAGGACTTAATTGATATTAAAGAAATACTACCCTACCCCTTTCTTCTTTCCGCTAGAAGGAGCGGTGAATTTTAGGAGGAGAAGACCAATAAGCCGCTAGCTCTGACCCAACGGCCCGCACCGATTTGTCAAGCCCAAGATCAAGCCCAAGTCCCTTTTACATTTCGGGTGGGCACCATTAGACCCACCCGCCCGATCCACGAGAAAACAAAGAACCGTTCCCTTTCATTTTCTGCAATCCACAGAGCTCACACCATCTACCATCTCTCCCTCTCTTTACTGTCTCTTCCTCTATCACTGGTCAAGTACTGCTTAAAATACCCCTCTTCTCCCTTTCAATTCATTTCTTCATCGTAATTGCATCTTCAATTTCTTCTTCCTTTTCCAATCTCAAAATCTGATCGTTGTCGATTTTTTTTTTTAAATTTTGATATTTTTATGGTTTTTAGCTAGGGTTTCTTTTTTAGTCTGTTAATAAATTAAAATTCTCTCCTCATTTCAAATTCTGATCTCTCCATCTGTCTTTGTATTGCAGTGAAATCAAAGAAGCGATTGTTTTTTTTCATTAGTTGATTATAAATAAAGTTCAATTAAAGAAGAGAATGTTTGAAGGACTGGTCCATCGCGTTCTGGTCGGTTATCTAGGCCGTTACTTTAAAAATATCCAAAAAGAACAGCTCAAGCTCAGCCTCTGGAACGGTAATTTTTATGCTTATTTATTTATTTATTTATCTATGTATTATTATAGAAATTGATGACGCCTAAAGGGTGTTATTGTAATAAAAAGTCTTTGCATAGGGTTTATGGCTTAGGGTTTAGGTGCAGTTTTTTATGATAATTTGTGTTTTTGATGAATAATTAATAATCCAGAGGAGGTGTTATTGGAGAATGTGGATTTGATTCCGGAAGCTTTCGATTATCTCCAGTTACCCTTTTCGATTACGCAAGGTATGATGAATTTATTATTTGATTTTGATGGAACTTGTTTTTTTCGCCTGTAATCTTCGTTTTTGTTTTGTTTAGGTCGGGTTGGGAGGTTAAGCATTAAGCTTTCGTGGAAAAAGATTGGGTGGGATCACCCCATTATTATTGCTGTAGAAGACGTTTTCATTTGCTTGTCCCAACGGGATGATCAGGAGGTAGTTATGAATCTTGGGTTTTTTTTTAGACAATGTTTGTGTTTTTTATGAGCTTGCAGTTTTGATTATAAGAAAAGTAGAATGAATGAAATTATAAATCTTTTGCTTTGGAGTTATATGCATACATGCGCCAAATATGTAATGTTTGCTACTTTGTTTTCCCCTGCCTGCCTATCATAGTGGAATTTGGACGCAGTTGAAAGACGGGAATTTGCTGCTAAAAAAGCTCAACTTGCTGCCGCAGAGCTTTCAAAATTGTCAAAGCGCATATGTGGTAAGCTGTTTGCACTCCACTTTCAAGCATCAGTGGTTTATTTGGTTTCAGCAAGAGTAAGCCCTTTCATTTGATTATTCATGAAGATGCTCATCTCTGGAAATTTTGATCCATGAAAAAGTTTTGTTTTGACAACTTAAAGATTCCAAAACTTAATGGCTGTGAGAGAAGGGCATGGCTGATCACATATCACAGTGTAATCTGATTTGGTGGTTTTTTTTGACTCATGATATATTTTCTTTCTGTGAGATGACTTCTTATGCTTTGTTCAGGAGATTCTTATTCTTGCCTGGCATTTTTTTTTTCCTGTAGATAATCAGGCGGGGAAATCATTTATCTCATATATTACTGCAAAGGTAACATTTGCCTTCTTGTTATCCATTATGGCTTTTAATCAATAAACCTTTTGTTTTGGGTTGTATTTAAATATATGTTATGTTTGTAGAAACAATAATGAATATCTTAATTGTGCTGCTATTTATGTGTTTATACAGTCATGAGTACATTTGTATTGCTGTATTACAGGCTGTTGTGAGTGTTAGATTATGCGGTCATTGTGCTCACAAATTGTTTAGTTACTATGCTCACTGTAGCCCATCGGATTTCATTTTTTATATGTAATGAAACAGTTAAAATTGAAGATGTAATTGTAATATATTTGCTATTCTCTGAGTTCCTTGTTTTGCTTGCAGGTTCTTGATAGCATCCAACTTTCAATTAGAAATTTTCATGTCCAATACAGTGAAAGGCAGTTTGACTCGGTAAGCTTAATCCACAATCTACCTGTACTTTTCCTTGTTCCTCTTCACCTTTTGTCATACTATGTCATATTGGTAATTAATAGTTTTCTTTTGATACATTTATTGCTCCCTGGATTGCTTTCGCTTATGTTGCAAACAGATATCCTTATTCTTTGTATCATGCATATGCTATTTTTGTTAATGCAAGAAGGGCCGGGTATTCCTTTTCTTCTTCCTTCTTTATCATCATCAATCAAACTAGACAGTGCCGAGTTGTTTTTTCATTGTAAAGGCTCTACCTGAAGTGCAGGTTGTAACTCTTCATTTTTCCAACATGCTTTCCAGGCACAGGTTTTGTTCGGGTTGCAGTTTTCCAACTTGACGGTAAAGCAAAATCTGGTTGGGTAATTTTTTTAGGTTAACTCCTGGTGTTCTTGTAGTTTATGATAGCTCTCATAATTTTTACTTATATGTGAATCTGTGAGTAACTACAAGTTGAGAAATGAGGCTGTATTCTACATGTTTGAAAACTATTATGTGAATCTGTGAGCATTTTATGATAGTTCTCATGGCTTTTGTGCAGATTTCAGAGGTCATTGTCTATTGAAATCTGTATTTTACTTGATTTTGTGTATTTTCCTTGATTTTCTTGTTCATCACCTTTCTGTGTTTCTCTTTGAAAAAATAAGTTTTTGAAATTTTCTCATATATACTGGGTTTTTCTTTCATCTAAAATAAGATTTTCATTTATTCATTTTTTTTCAATTGATGTTTATCATTTTTATCACATCAGATCATTTGGTGCGAAGATGGTAGGTGGCCAAGTAAACAAAACTGCGAGTATTGAAGGCTTGGAAATTTATTGTACCACATCGAAAGGAGATATTGATTCAATGGGTTTGGATGATGCTGTGGACTCCAAATCCTGGTGCAGTGCAAGAAATGGAGGCAATGAGTTTGACTACTTATTACAGCCACTCAATGTATCAGTGTCACTTGGGGTATAAGGCTTGATTAGAAGTGATTTTTTTGCTTCGTACATAATGCATGTCGTTAAATAATTGTCTTTTCTATAACACACTTTTTAGAGCACAATGTAAAAAAAAAGGTAGAAATTTAAAGAATTTTTCTTTTTTAACCTAAACTCTTAGAAATCTTTTGGGAAAATGAGGAGTTGATGTATTCATATCTTGTCCCTTAAACACATGAAAATGATTTATGCCATAGAAGGGGGATATCATTTTCTACCAGAATAATCTGTTCTTTTATCATATGTGTTGCATATGTACTTGTACATTGAAATCAATTTTCCCCTTGAATGAAAAAAATAAGCATGGACTAAGTTTGTAGAATTCTTAGTCATAACAACTGCAGGTTACTGAAGTTTGTTTCTGAACTGCAGGTTAACAGAGCAGGAAAGCTTGACAGTGATTTGCCCCAGTATTCAATCAGGGCCGACCTAAATGAATTGGTTGGTTTAGTAGTTTGAGGCATATATCATTGATATAAAATCTCCATTTTCTGCATGCCCTTATGTAAACAGTGCATATTGTGTTGAGTATCATTGTATTTATGTATTGTTTTTCTCTTAATTTTTTCTTACCTAGGCTGTGTCTTTAAATGAGATTCAGTTGCAGCGAATATTGATTTTATCAGATTACTTAAGCACGAGCAGTTTACGGGAGAAGTAAGTTTAGTATCTTTCTTGTTTTTTTTTATCCTCTGGTGTTAATTAATCTAATAAATGTTTTACATATTTACCTGGTCCCTTTTGTTGTAGTGATGTGAGATAGATTTTAACACACAACTATTTAACACAACATTTCCAAGTTTTTTAACTCACATGCAACTAGACTGGAAAATTTAAACAAGAGGGAAAATATGGCCGTCTGAGGTTATAGATGAGGAGTTTGGTTGAGGCTTTATAGAGGGGTTTTTGGACCTTGGAGGAGTCTTACAATTTCTCTTGTAAATATATTCTTACACTTAGTCCCTGAACTTCTTAGCTTAGTTCATAGCTTCCCTTTGGTCAATGATGCATGCAAAGTAATTTATTTGGATTGTAATTCTTTGTAAAATTAACACTAGCTATTTTGTTAAAGGTGATGAGGCATCCCTAGGTCTTAACTTTACAGTTATGGTGTAACCATTTTAAGAGGGCAGTGTGTTTTGTGCTTCTTTCTTTCTTTAAGAAAGGGAAAGGCTTACAATGACATAAATTGAAGTTCTGTCTTGCATCCATTATTTTGCTTTTCTATCTGCTGCCCTCACAATATATCCCTGTCAATATATCTATAGACATAGATGGCCTTCCATTTAGTTTTTTTGATCAGGATGCTTTTAAGAAGGCTGTGACACTGTTCAGTTTGTTCTTCTACAAGGCTGATGAAAGATTGCGACACAACTTTCAAGTACTTGTAATGTTAAAAACTGAAAGTGGTTGTAAATTTGACACATTTGTGAGTGGTGTAGGTATGGACGTTACCGTCCTTGGGGTTGTCCTCTATCGAGAAAACAGGATGGATGGCAAAGATTATGGTGGCACTATGCTCAAGAATCCATTCTGGCAGATGTTCGCTTGAAGTTGAAGAAAACTTCATGGAGATATTTAGGACAGAGACTGTAAGTTTATTTTCCATCATGATTTAACCTGTTATGTAATTCCAGATGCCAGGTATGAACATGAGGGTGGGGAATATATACCCCCCTCTGATTGCTTTTGTCTTGCTGTCTATATTTGTTTTTGAGACTATACAATGCTCCCCATCTCTCTCTCTCTCTCTCTCTCTGTTTTTTTGTCCTCATTGATGGAATGGAACTTATGAATCTTCCGAATCACTCTTTTCAGACAAACTGTTGTGGAGTAGATTACTTTTCTTGGTTTCCTTGTAATGTAATGTATCTTTTGTGGGAGGAATTCAAAGCGATTGGAACTCTTTTGTTCCGAGCTTCATAGTTCAATCTTCCTGGGTGTAATTAAGTTCCACGTGAATCTATTCTCTGTTTTATAATTCTTTTAACTTCATTTTCCCTTTCATAAAGAAAGATAACGAAAAAAAAATCCATGGCTAACGATGAACTAGCAAATCCCACATTTCTTTCTGAATGATTCTGAAGTTAAGCAATCTATCTCACATGCCAGCCTTCAGTTCATAGCAAATCCCATGTATGTGTATAATGGCAGAAGACGAGGAGTTTGTGCCTTATTTTGTAAACCATTTTGATTAGTTCTCTGTTCTGCTTTCATCTACTGAATGAATTGAAGTTTATAAATATATGTGTGTGCCTTTCTGCTCAAATATTTAATTATCTTAAATATTTTGGCAAGCACTAACATTTTGCCTCAGTAATATGCTTGTTGTAACTTCTGTAAAATTTAGTTTTTGAGAATATTTCTTTCTCTATCTTGATTTCTTATTTCAGGAGTTTTCGCCGAAAGTATATTAATTTATACCAGACTAAACTAGAGTTTCTCCATCGAGAACAGGTGATTTCTCTTGTTTCTTTATCATGAACACAAATGAATTATCCAAAATAGGCTATATGGTGTAGCTTTGAAGTTCTCTAGATATTATAATTTAGCTCAATGGGTGAATGGATTGGAAAGTTGTGTTTGAATTATGAGAACAGATGCTTAAACATGCAAGCTAAGATGCTTAGTTATCTTAAAATTGTGGAAGTCCAAGCAAAGCTCCAGTGATCATCTTAGTTAGCTCTCCCATCACTTTGTTTTATTGAGCCAAAGTTTGATTTGCACTCTATAAACTCTCACTTCGTTTTAGATTTAAATCCTATCAGCCAATTCTGTTTCCATGTGATTAAGTCTGTTGGTAGATGATGTGTGTATGATTTGTTGAAATAACTAGGCTATACATGAAAATCCCATTTAAATCTGATCTGATTTATAACCTTTGTTTTCCAAATTTTGATAGACATCCTCCAAACACCCAACAAAAATTCTTATCCTGTGAATGTAGAAAGAATCTGATATAGATCCAGTAATTTGAAATGCATGATATATAAATCAAAGCTTTCCAAAAAAAAAAAAGGATGTGTGTGAAATAAAGTTGAGGCAATTTTTCTGGTTTATGATTTATCCACATAAACATAATTTCCTCATCTTATCCTCTATTTATGAGGTTTGCCTTTTTATCAACCGAGGTCAAGGCTGCTTGCTATCTAACTCTTATTGCTTTTTTTATGTTTTGAACTTTGTCATTCAGGCAATCGATGAATATATTATTCAGGACTTGGAGCAAATGGAGAAAGAATCTGATATAGATGATATCCTAAGTTATAGGTCTGTGGCTGAACTTAAGCTCCAGGTATTTGTTATCTTAACTTATTGAAATTACTCTGCAGAGTGTTATCAATTAATATATTTGGATCGGTTCCATGCTTAAGCATTTGTGCACATGGGATTTGGGATTTGGTTTGTGTTCATATGAGAGATTTAGCTTCTTAAAGTAGTAGGACAGTAGGTACATTTACAATCTATACTTTATCAATATCCTTTGTCCCATAATAGATGGTATACAAATTGATAAAATTTTAATTCATTTATTATTATAGAAAAAATAATATCTTACATTTTATTATAGATTTTTTAGTTCCTGCAAATTGGTTATAAACTTTTATACTTTGAATTTCTTAAAAATGAATAAAAGTTTTTCTTGATTTTCATACCATAAATATTATGGAGCTGTGGGAGTATAATTTTGACTGTTTTAAAATGCTCTATAAAGCAGCATTCTTTTTTTTTTCTCAAAGCAACTAGAGCTCTTTATGAGCAACATTTTAGTCAGTTAGTTAAATAAAATAATGTTTTATTTATTTGGCCACAGGAAGTTTTATCGAACTCTTTATCTTCAAATATGGAAGTTAACGGTGCCCATAGTTTCATTGAGAAGTCACAAAATGATGAACGCTCATCAAGCGGGTCCCGTGGATGGTTGAATTGGATCTCCCGAGGCATGCTTGGTGCTGGTGGAACCGATGATTCAACTCAGTTCTCTGGTGTTGTTTCTGATGAAGTCGTAAAGGTAAGTGTGTCAAGTTGTTGATGGTTCAAATCTGGAGCAAAAAAGAAAAACAAAATTTAGATCTAGATCTTAATTTATCTAATTTCCTTCTGTTTTCAGGATATATATGAAGCAACGGAGTTCCAGCCATCTGTTTTATCTAGTGGTGATGTTGATGCAAATTATAAGATGTTTACATGTGCAATGAAGTTCACTGTAGGTTGCATTACTGCAACACTGCAGAGCAAGTATGGTTACTGTTCTTTTATATCTCTCTAGATTAACAAATTAGTCACTTATTTTATTTTTATAAAAATAATTTTATATTTGTAGCCCTTTTCTAGAATCTACTCAAATGTTCCATGCATGCAGACAGATTCTGGAAGGAGACGCTTCCATTGTGGTATTTTTGAGTGGTTTATATCTGTAGCTTCATATTTTTGGGCTGCTTGTCTGGTTTCTAAGCTGGTCCATGATTGCTTGCATATTGTTACTTATCTATATTGCCAGTGGATGTCATGTGTTGTCAAATTCTATAATATTACCAATGTTTGCTAATGTTTGATCAATGGTTTTTGACTGAATAGTATATTCTTTGTGATATCACTGTTTTTTTTTTTGCTTTTACATCCATTGACATTCAATCACACTGATTGTGCTTTTTTTGTTTCTTTACAGGAGTTACTCTAAAAAAATTGCTGACCTGATTTTTAATGAGTTAGTCATTGAATGCAAGCTTTGGGAAGAGTTGGCAACGGTTGTTTGCCACTTTAGATCAGGAGAGATGTTTGATCCATGTAACAAGAGAGTCATTCTACAGATAGGAAGGGTTTGTATTCTTATATCCCAGCTATGCATGTTGCAAGCTATGTGTATTTTGAAAATATTTTCTTCTTTCTGTTTTGATGAGGTTCTCTCCCCTTTGTTAATCAACCATATTTTCTACATCTAAACTGTGATTCTAAATAGTGGTTTTGAGAGAACATATTAGGTCTCTGTCTCAGTTCCAGTGATGCATCATAAATGATCTTGTGGATCTTGTCTAAATCAGTTTCAATTGAAAACTATTGTTTGTCTGTTGAGGATACCATAATCCCCTGACTTATTTGACAAGCAGTGTGTTTCACCAATTTTTGGAAACTTAAAGGTTAGAGTTGGATGTTGGTAGTGCACTTGGTGGAAGAGCAAGTTTAATTGCAAAATGGTGGAAGGATAATGGATAAGTAAATAATTATAGGAGTGCAAAGATGCCTTCTTATAACCTGTTTACTTAGGTTTCCAAGTTCATTGTCTTTCCTAGATACTGCAAGTTTTGGATAGCTAGTTCTATACCTAGGTTTCATCATAGAAAAAGAGGGATACGTTGATTAGGATATCAAAGCATGATTAGCATGCTATGGGATTTCAAAGCCTTTAATCAGCTGAAGGGTCAATTTAAGTATTAGGGTAGATATCCTCTTTGATTGTTAGTGTTAGTGCTGGGAAAATTAAGAGCATCACATCCATGGAATGTGGATAGGATGGCATTGTCGAAATGGATATGTGGAAACATAGAAGGGGCCAGATAAAAAATGGCTTGTCTGTTTCAAGGTAGTCTATGATGGCTTGGCTAGTAGACTTGTGGATATACTCTTGCAAGAGAGTGATTGGTTTGCAATTCCAGCACCCAAAAAGAGGAAGAGTAAACTGTCTATATTGTGGATGAAGTAATTTAGATTGACAACTGTGGAAAGTTCAGTCTAAACAAAATAAATTGAGGAAAAGGATCTAATGTAGTTTGCCACAACTAATTTAGAGCTCGACCATAGTTGAGCTGAATTATGAATGGTATGTTTCTATGTTTCTCAGGCAGGAAACCTGCACTCAAGGTGCATTTTCCATGAGCAAACTAGTTATGTTCTTGACAATTAAAGTTGAAGCATTTTAACACTAGCATGGGCCTGTGTGATATAGTTCAAATGCAGGCTTTTTCTAGGTCATTAATCTTATCTTCTATTCTGTAACAGTCCATAGTAAAGAATTGCATAGTGAACCTGTCATAAAGACATTCATTGATACCGATTTTGCTTTGCTTTACAAATTATCTTAATGAGAGAATTTATTTCTTGGTCATGATGTTGAGTAACCAAGAATCAAAATTTGTATTATGTTTTGTAACTTTCATAGTCTTGAATAAAAACTCATCTTTTAATCACCATTATTAGATTCTTTTTTGTGCACTACTAGTTAGCTGTTTGTATCCAAAGTCTTCAATACCAGTAGTGTTGCAGAAGTGATATCCATTATTTAAGTGAAGAGGTTATTTAGACAGTAGTGATTGCCATCTGGACTTGGAAGTGATGGAATTTTGTTATCTGGGTCTAGAAGTGGTTTGAGATTCTTGAGCTTGACCCCTTGGAATGTGTTTCATAATGTGCAAAAATTAGTTTGTTATTATACTTTCAATGAGTTCTTTTATGGATTTGCTTTGTTCATGAGGTCCTTGTGAAAAGTAATAGGGCATAAGTGGGACTGTTATTTTGTTACTGATATTAGCAGTAGCCTTAACTATTCAACTGTCTTTTTTGTGCTATCTATAAGGTAAGATATCCAGAAAATCATTTGTTTGAATTTAATCAGTTCTTGAGTTGGATGATGAACACCATTTTAAGAATTCATCTTATCATTGTTTTGCAAGACATGTAAAGGACACTACATCAACATTTAGCCTAACCCGGATTCTTTTTTTAGTCCCTTACGGATGGTAACGTGCGGGAAGATGAACCTCCTTCATGTAGATTTCAAGTGGACATTTCACCAAAGCGGGATATTGAATTGTCAGTAAAGGTATTATTCTAGTCCTGGCTCTTTGTACTTTTCAATATCCTTTTTATAACCATGTCATATGCAGGTCATGCTTCAACTGCTGGAAGTTTCTTGTGATCTAGAGTTGTTTCTAAGTCTCTGGGAACTCTTTACTGTGTTCAAATCCTTTGAATTTCAACTGGAAAGGGTAAGTTTTTACCCTTTAGATTTGGTCCTGTCCCTGCTTGTTGGCTCTTGTGTTTGCTTTAAGTGAGTGATTCTGTCACAACTATTGTATGCTCTTTTGTGGTGCTTTTTTTATTATTAATTTTTTGTTGGGGCCTTCCAGGTTTTAATGATCTTTGTCTTTAGTTTTATCAACACATGTGCAGCTGGGTATTGCACTTATAACAAGTGGTTCACCTGCTAGAAATTTTTTATTACTTCATTTCTTGCATTTATTTATTATTTGTTTTATCAACACACTTATAATAAGTTTTTTTTGGAAGATCAAGAACTTATTATTGATCATTAAATTCAAATATACGTAGGAGATGCATTATTTGTAAAAACACTTGTTTAGCTATTGGAATGTCCGCAGTCTTTTTCTTCATTATTGACAATATCAATCCTATTGCAGGTTCTGTTGTCACTAAATGGGATTGAAGATGTCAGGACTCGCTTATTGTCAAAAGTGGAGTAAGTTCCTTTTCCACTTCTGGAGTTGGTTGTTGATAATATTTGATTTCTTGGTTTCATTTTATTTTTTAAGCTCTCTAGTATCTTTCGCTTCTTTTATTGCTTTTTAGTAGCTGAACTAGCTTCATTAGCATCCCTTTTCATTTTGTACTTCGTTGGTTTTCCTGTTTAAAATTCATATTCCTAATTGTTTAGGACTTTAGGCTTTGGTGCCTATATAAAGAACCACTCGTGGTAGTGGAAAACAGGATATTATTGTATGATCAAATAAATTGAATATTAGAATTTTGGTTCTTGCTTGTACTTAAAAAGAACTTTGATATCTTTGGCACTTTTATGTCTTATGCTCGTGTCCCATTTGTATTTCGGACTTGTAGAAGCTCATAATTTATGTCTTCTATGTGCAGATACATCTTATCAAGTCATAAAAAGCTAAGTTGGGATGTTAATGTCATCAATATTATAATTAATGTTCCTTGGAGAAAAGCAACGCAGGAAGAACATAAATTGGTAACACCTCTTTATTGTGTTCTATTGCACATCATGTTCTGTGGTTTGTTGTGTTCTGTAGCTATGCTTAGTTTTCTGTTATGTAAAATTATTTGGGAGATTGTTGTGCCCTCTTCTGTTTGTTGGATAATTATTATTAACATCACAACTATGACTGCTACAAGAATGATATTGTGGAGATTTGCTAGCTATTGTGATCATGGGAGTGCTTGTGCAGGGTGTTAGTGTGGACTTTGTTTGGAGCTTTTTTTTTGGACAACAAAGAATACCAAGGAAAAAGGGTCTAAAAGGCAATAATTAAATGGTAAACTGAAAACTAATGATTTCAAACTCCCATGTAAAAAGTTTAGAAATTTGAGTAAACTATGCCCCTTGTCCATATGGAAGCAAAGGTGCTTATGTTCATACAAAAAGCATGAGTATACAAAGCAAATTATTATGAAACCTTCATGTAGACAAATTGCACTTGAAACAATAGAATTCACCTAAAATCTGAACAAATTATTACAATATCTGTTCTGCTGCTGGCCAGAGAGTTATTGATTGTGTTAGTATTTCTACTCTGCCTATCTAACTGTGATCTACTTTATTTGGCAGGTTCTGAAATTGAAATCCTTTTCTTATACTTCTAAATTTGATGCGGATTCTGTTGCTTCTATTATTGAAGAACAATCTTCTATCCCAAAACAGTTCTCAAGCTCAATTTCAGCTTCTAATATTTTTACGGGGTTCCAAATTCAAGATCTCTATAATTTCTTTGAGGTCAAATTAAATGACATTGAGGTCAGGCATTTTAGTTTAGTTTCATATTGTATTCCATGTTGATTATTGGATGCATAAACATGAAATTCGCATGCTGCAGTTAATTCTCATTACCCTTCAACATGCTCAAGCAATCTCTATCTTGGAGAAATTCTGTGCTTCTGTTGCCCTGGCATCCTGCATCATTTCTGATCAATCAGTATTGAAACAATTGGAGGTAATTAATTTAAAATCTTATTTGTGCATTGCTACTATTAAATAGACAGATTTTTTATGTAAATTTCTCTCAGTTAATTCTATAACAAAATGCAAAGCAACAAAAATTATATCCCTCCACCAAGAAAGTCTTCAAGGAGGGCATGCTGACCTCGTAAATGTTTTATTTGCAACCCTGGATCAGTCAAGTGGTGAAGTTCTTGTCAACATACCTCAGTCCCTACAAAAACTAAACTCAAGCATGCATGAAAGATGTTAGCTCTTGTTTGTCGACCTAGTGGTCCCACTGAAAGAAGGGGATCTAATATAGTTCATAGCAATCACCTATATTATATCCATTTTAAGATCTTATTAACCACTAGGAAAAACCATCAGGTTTGGAGTAGGGTTGGTAGCTGTTGTGTTCGTGTGGTCTTTTGGTATTGCCTCTGGTCTTCTTTCATTTCATAGAAAGTCTTGAAAAATGGGTCTTACTGGCCAACATCATTTGAACTGAATCTAAGAGGGACTTGCTATCTATGGAACCATATCAAGAGGAATTGTAATACATGGAGGTAGAGGTAGGGAGGGAGGAGGAGACAGTCTTCCTTGTCTTTCCCTCTCCCCAATTTCCTCTGTTGGTGATAATCTCGGGAGTAATGCTTGAGATATCAACTTTTTACTTGATGATTGTAGTAACTAATATTGCAGATCCTGGTAAGTTATATATATTGTTTAATTTAATCATGATAAGTATACAGTAAGCATGCTAATGCCTTATCATGATAAGTGATTGTATAAATGCTACATCAGTTGATGATTAAGTGTTATGATAAACTTGCTAGTGCCCTTAGCATTACTGTAATATCAGAATATTTCTGTATTTCAAAAGTATATCAGACTAATTTGTGCAAACATTTTGCATATTAGTTAATGTTTGTATATTAGTGAAGGATAAAATTTTAATGTAGATTACAGTGGCAGATTATTTTATGGTTCAGGGTTTCAGCTGTCTTTACTTGGTGATATATTTTCCCATTTCAGGTTTATGTCAATTTATCAGCACTTAATGCAAGCTTTTCCCCACCAATATATGAGTCAGTCGTGGCATTTATTGCACATATGGAAAATCTGTCTGAACCTCTGATGCTAAAAAACCCCAATTCACCTGTTGTCATCACAAATCGACCTGGGGCTTCTGATTTTGGTTTCGGTTTCTCTGTTTCTGCAAGATTGGACTTGGTCAGTTTTTGTTTTGACCTCGCAAATGATGGAGAGAACAGCTCTGAACTCGTGTTCTCTCTTCAAGGATTAGATATCTGGTATTTGTTTGATGTTTGATTTTGAACTTATATGTTAACTGCATTTGAGTCTTATTCTGATACTTTCAGAACAAAACAACTTTTGTGCTTATGGTTCTGCTGTTCTAATTGCAGGTTATCTCATACCCAGTTTGACGAGTTCTGGGTTTGTACAAAAGCATTAAAGATCACCACTTCCCCGTTGAGAGGTGAAAATGATGGCCATATTCTGTGTTTATCTGGGAAGCAACTTTCTTCCAATTCTGCAAATCATGAAGACTTGGGCATCCGACATGGCAATCAGGATGGAAATTTAGAACGTTCACTCACTGAAGTATGCTTTCTTTTGCACTATGAAGCTTACAGAAGGGCAGATACAGTTGTTAACAAGTGTACCGTTGGCTTGAATGATATTGATTTCCATTGCTATCCATACATAGTCGGGTTATTAGTTGGATTTTACAATAAATTATCTGCTTATGGTTCACCCTTCACTTCTGATGACTCATTTAGCCTTGTTACAGAGGCTAAAAGTCCTAGAAGAATGGCTGGCTTAGAGTTTGAAAGATTTGGTTACTCAAATTTCATTGAAACTGGGTCTTCTGATCATGCTAGCATTTCTTTGGATAACTATCCCTTTGTTACTCTTTGCAATTCTGCGTCTCTTGGCAGCATAGAGAGTTCACTTCATTACCCTATTGCTGACTGGAGGAGATTATTTAATTTAAGGGAAAGAAAAATCAAAAGTACAAAATTCTGTTTAAAGAACGGATTGAAAACTTTTGATGCTTCACCATTGACGTTCACATCTGTGGTGGATACATCTGCTGCACCAGGAATTATTAGTGATGCAAATTTACTTAATATTGACATCAATCTTTGTGGAGTCAGAGTGCATTTTCATGATTCCTCTTGCATCGTTGGAACTGTTGCACTACCAACCTTGAAATCTTCACTCTCAATTTATGAAGACTCTATGGATCTGCTGTGTTCTGCTGAGGGATTGGTTCTCACATCGTCTTGGTGGACTAAAAATTTTCAAGAGTTTCTTTGGGGGCCCTCGTTACCAAATCTGTCTCCCATTCTAAATTTACGTGTGAGAAAAGGGAAATTTGGATCGTTGCCTTCTGAACTTGAAGTCAGCATCGGTATTCAGCATGTATACTGCATGTTGCCTCCTGAGTTTTTAGCCATTATAATTGGTTACTTTTCATTGCCAGATTGGAGTTTAAATCTGAGTGAGCAGCCTATGAAAATGGAAAACAAGAGTCATGTAGTATATAAATTTGAGATACTGGACTCCACTTTGATTCTGCCTGTGGAACATGATGACCATCAGTTTCTGAAGATAGAAATTCAACAACTGTTCTGTAGTTTTATTGATAAGTGTGCTCCAAATGATGCAATGATGAATATTCCCCCTGACTATATGGTTCCAGCACACAAAGTTGCCAAAGCAAATCACTGTTTGAATATGTTTGGAAGGGACTTATCCCTATCGTTCCTGCTAAGCAGAGAGGATGAACATGGTTGCTTAGAGCTTGATCAAGATACCGGGTGTGGTAATATCACCTTAATTGCAGCACTTAGTTTAGATCTTCGGGTTTGGCTACCTTGTGATGATGAGTCTTGTTTTGAAAGCTCTTCTGTTTCCACATGCATCATGTCAAGGATTACCGATTGTCAACTTATTGCTGATGGTATGATATTTTGGCTTTCAAATGCTCTGGTTGAATTTATGACTTGCCATATGTTTTTGTTTGTTAATTTTATTTTACCAATTAATACATCTGATTTTTTGTCTCTAATGATAGACTGCTACAGTTTGGATGGATTTGAGGCGCTACTAGATGTCATAGATCAGTTTTCTTCAGTTGATGATCAGTCCAAAAATTTTGAATCTGATGTTTTGCACTTTCTTCAGTGGAAGAGGAGCCAAAAGGCAAATTGTGAAGTTTCACCTGCTGCCTCAGGCACTGTCTCTTTGGAAGTTCGATGTTCTGTTGATTCCTTGTTGATAAAATTGTATCATTCTAGAGAAGGTTCAACTCTGCCGGAACCAATTGCCAAGATTGATGTGAAGTTTAAATGTTCAGCATCTCTGGTAAATGAGACACTTATGGTATTGGACTTTGGTTTTTCTTCTTTGGCACTATATTCACTGCCTAGTTCTGTGATGTTAGCACAATGCACTGGCAGTTCCTCTGCTTCATCAGCCCTTCATTTAAGTTTCTTAAAATCTGTTGAAGGTGAAAATGAACTTAATATTTCTCTTCCTTCTGTTAGTATTTGGCTACATCTTTTTGACTGGACTGGGATCATTGATCTTTGTAATTCTTATGCTAAAAGAATTGCTGAAAATGAAGCGGTTCGAGCATCATCAATGAGTTCATCCAAAGATCTGGTTGATCCGACTGAAACTGTGATATGTGCTGTTTCTCAAAATTCTCCTCAAAATATCAGCGTGCCTAGTTCTTATGTTCATAATTATGTGAGGCAGGACTCTGTTTCACTTATTGTGAGATCAGAAAATATTGGCCTTACAGTTCATATTCCTGTCTGTGTCACAGAAACTTTACCTGGTGAAATACAGGCAGCTATAGTTCAAGAAAGGAGGCCCCAAGATGTTGCATCTAATACAACAGAACGGAAAAACAATAAATTTATTACAATCACTACACATAGTAGAAGAACTGAACTATCCATGGTTGGTAAAATTGTGACCTTGAAATGTAGTTTGCAGAAGGCCGTGGGCACTGTTGGAATATGTGAGGATGAGAGCATTACCACATGGCCTCTCTTTGAGACATCGCAAGTTGTTGTGTCAACCGAGATTTGTAATAGCCAGCTTGAGTCTGTCAATATTAATTTAGGGGTACAGTGTGACCGGTTAGATGTGCAGCTTTCCCATCAAGTACTCTGCTTCTGGCATGGTGTACAGTTAGACATTGCTGAAGCAGGAACTTCTCGTTCTTTGTTTGGTCATATGGATTTCAAAATCCAGTTGCGGAAAATTTCCTTTCTTGTATCCGATGAAAGGGTACGTTTTCCACTGAATTCTAAGTTACAGATTCTTTTCAACTGTTTCTAGTGGTGAATGGTTATTGCATGTGTTTCACTATCATTTCAGTCTTGCAACTGTATCCTTTTAATACCCTTTCATTTGTAATTGTTTCTATTAAGTATAACTTTACTCATTGAGATAATTATAAATGCAATATTCACTTTCAATGATGTTAAGATTTTGCTTCTTGTACCTTTTATGGTTTCTTTTAGTCTTGCAAGATTCACTGTTGTTGTGTTCTTATGGTGGTCTTCATTTTGTATTAAAATTTTATTTTCCTTCCAAATCAGCTTCCATTTATAAGTTCATTTTCTATGTAAAACTAAAAAAGCTGTTCATCTGATAAGCATGAAAACTTTTTCCGGTACGTGACCATATAAATATTTATTATTGGTTTATTTTGTAGGTCTGTTTCTAATCCCTTGTTTTCTTAATGGAAAACATGGAAATAACTAGACTGATTTTTATGAGTCACTGGAAAACATCACTCAGGTTTTTTTCAAAATCTTTAGTAGAAAAGAAAACAAGGGTTCTTGTTACATTTTAAAAAAAATATTATATTTGAACATGAAGGGAAAGAGTAAGAAAAAAGTCAGGAGACATTGGAGGGAAGGAAAGCATTACTTCCTTTTGATTGCTTGGTTGGTGAAGATAGAAGGAATGCACTGATTTCATTCTGTTAAATCAATTCTTGATCATATACATTTGATTTACAATTACATGTTCTAGGAGCAGTACTCGTGTTGGTAACATAACATTTTTTTCTTAATGACAGTGGATTGCCATTAATAAATATGTTTGACTTTCTGGAAAAACAACTTACATCAATTTTCTTCTCTTTTCTTATGTAGTGGAGCTTTGGTGGTCCTCTGCTAGAAATTGCTATGAGGAACTTTCTGTTGCATGCTATTGTGACTGAAAACAGCATGGAGAGCTCAGTTGCAAGTGACCTTGAAGTGAACTACAATAACATCCACAAGGTATATTAGTTATGGAAGCATGACTACCATTGTTCTTTTTGGCATGGGTGTCTTGCTAATATTTTCTGTAATATTGTGCTTATTTTGGTTGTAGGTTTTGTGGGAGCCATTTGTCGAGCCTTGGAAGTTTCAGATAAACATGATTAGAAAACAGGAGATGACTGCTCACTTGAACAGTTCCATTTTGACAGATATTGATGTCACATCAACAATGCAACTTAATTTGAACTGTACAGAATCTCTTATTGAGGTATATAGTGCTATTTTCCATATTCTATCTAGGTCACATTCAATAAGCATCTTAGGAAATTTTTGGAATTTGGTGCATTATTTTATGCAGCAATAATGAATGCTTTGATGAGAATTTCTATTTAATACTGTGCTATTGGCTATAAAAGTTTACCCTGACAATCTTATGTCTACCACCTAATTTTCCTAATGTATTACTGAGCACGTCTAGATGGATCTTTTTGTTTGATCATGTTGATGTTTCCTTCTGTATGCAACTCAAAATATGGTTTTTTTTTTCTTTCTGAAAATGCAGTAATTTTCCTAATGAATTTTTGTCCCTTAAAAGTGTTTTTTCAGGACACTTGAGATGGTTAACGATGCCTGGCATTTGGGACCAAATGATCCATTTGAAAACCAGAGATCCTCAAGTAGCCAGTTATCTGAAAATGTACATGAAGGGAGTTATGCTCCCTATGTGCTTCAAAATTTGACTTCCTTGCCTCTTAGATACCATGTTTTCAAAGGGCTGGTTAATGCAGATGAGTTTGATTTCTCTGAAATGAAAGATGCAAAATCTATCCAACCAGGTTCTTCTGTTCCTATTTATCTTAATGAAACTCTGGAGGAGCAATTGTTTCGATGTGGCCCTGCTCAGTCTTCTGACAGGCTCAGTGAGAAGCAATCAAATGGAGCTGTTCATCACTTCATGAGCATTCAGCTTGACGGGATGTTTCTACCTTCTCCTCCTATTTCAATGGATCTTGTAGGACTTACCTACTTCGAGGTTGATTTTACTAAGGTTTTGAAGCGGACAGAAATGGAGAAAATGAGGAATGTTTCAAAATATGATATGGACCTTGAAGAGAATGCTAGATTCAATACTGATGGTGGTTTTGTTGTTCCTGTTGTCTTTGATGTTTCAGTGCAACGCTACACCAAGTTAATACGATTATACTCAACAGTACGTACAAAATTTAGTTAATGAGATAATACTAATGAGATAACCCCAATATTTTTTAATCTTGGTATTTGTCAGAGCTTTAGTACTCATCAATCAATCTTTACATTTGATGATTTAGGTTATACTTGCTAATGCAACATCAGTACCACTGGAGTTAAGGTTTGACATTCCTTTTGGACTATCCCCAAAGGTATGCAATTTTTTCTTAAAATTGGCATACTAGTCTTGTCATGGACATCTACATGTTACTTTAATTTTGACATCATAGCTACTTTTGTTTTTACAGGTCTTAGATCCAATTTATCCAGACCAGGAGTTTCCATTGCCTTTGCATTTGGCTGAAGCTGGTCGAATGCGCTGGCGTCCGCTTGGAAATTCATACTTGTGGAGTGAAGTACATGACATTTCTAACATTCTTTCACACGAAAGCAAGATTGGATTTCTTAGATCTTTTGTTTGTTATCCATCTCATCCAAGCAGTGATCCCTTTCGCTGTTGCATATCGGTTCAAAGTTTTAGCTTGCCTTCATCTAAAAAGCTGAAGAAAGGATCATATAACACTTTGAGGCAATCAGTTGAAAGTTTCGATGGTGATCAGAAGAAGTCTAGTAATTGTTTTATTCATCAAGTAACCTTAAGTGCTCCATTAGTAGTGATCAATTATCTTCCAGATGAAGTATCTTTGGCAATCGAGAGTGGTGGGGTTACTCGTACCGTGTTGCTCTCAGAGGTTTGTGGAGTACTTTAGTTAGATGAATCCATGTTTCTAATTTTAGGCCACACTTTATGGGCTATCCTGGTTGTTGATGTAACAGTCATGGCTGCTGCATGCATGAATTTGTTACTTACAGCAACCATTGCATAACGGGTTAGAAACCTTCTATGGTCTAAGAATCTGTTATGTGATGCTCGCATGCAATAGTAAGAGCTGATATTTGAAACCATGGATGAGTCTTAAGCTGGTTGTTTGGAGTTCTGTTCATTTTTCATGATTTATTGATGTCTAAAGGTGGTTCCATCACTTAAAATGTGATGTTTGTTTTCTTCTTTTTCAGGTGGAAACTTCTTTCCATCATTTAGATCCTTCATACGACTTAGGAATGGAATTCTGTATTCATGGATTCAGACCTTCGACTTTGAAGTTTCCACGTGCAGAAACATTCTGTACAATGGCGAAGTTCAGTGGAACCAAGTTCTCTTTAACTGAGACCGTTTCCTTTGATTCTGATTCATCTGATGGTGGGATATGCTTTCTGTTTTGTCTGCTCTAGAGGAATTGTGTGGTTGAACAATTTTTCTAACCACTTTTGTGTAATGCTGTTTTAGGTCTGCTATGTGTTACAGTGGAAAAGATGATGGATGCATTCTCTGGTGCACGAGAACTATTCATTTATGTCCCCTTTTTGTTATATAATTGCACTGGTTTTCCACTCAATATTTCAGAATGCAATTCAGAAATGAAAGGAAGTCATTGTACTATCCCATCTTGTTATGTTTTGGTTGAAGATGAATGTCTTCAAGGCAGGAAAGATGGTCTTAGCCATTTGTCTTTTGACCAGGATTCACATCCAAGAGCTCCTCATATTATCAGTTCAGGGAGTTCTTCTTCTAAAAATAACATTCTTTTGTCCAGGAGGGATGCTACTTCGCATCTTGGGAGAAGTATTAGCAAACCTCTGATTTTATCTAGTTCCTCTGGACCTTTGCAAGAGCAATCAGACAAGCATGATTTAGTTTGTCAAAAGGCTTCTTTTGACAAGTGTTCAAGTACTGACTCAATTGATACTGGACATGGAGAGGTTAAAGCATGCATGTATTCTCCCCATGGTGTTTCTTCTGCTAATGAAATTATGGTAAGAGTAAGTAGGCATGAATTTGTCATGGAAAATGCTTCCCATTCCACATGGTCAAGACCGTTTCTTCTCATTCCACCAAGTGGTTCAAGCACTGTTTTTGTTCCACAATCATCATCAAATTCTGCACTGATAATATCCGTGACTTCTAGTGATGTTGCTGGATCATTCGCTGGGCGAACCCAAGCTATTGCTTTCCAGCCCAGGTAATAATTTTGCCTTTGCTGTAAAAAGACAAAACACGCTCATAAGTCATGATTCTGATGGTTTAAGGTGCTTATTCCTGTTATTCATATTTTCATCATCCTGCAGATATATCATTAGCAATGTCTGCAGCAAAAAAATATGTTATAAGCAGAAAGGAACTGATTATTCAGTTCGTTTAGGAATTGGACAGCATCACCATCTTCACTGGAAAGACACAACGAGGTAGTCTTATCTTTTCTATTCACCTGCACGTTGCTGTTATCTTTAATTTAATTAAGTCATAAAAATCATTTTTTTTTGTGAACAAGACAATTTCATCATTATTTCTAAACTTGTGGCAAAAGTATGAACACCTTCAAGCTATTTAGCAGGTATATAGCTGCCTAATTCCTAGTTTCAAGTTGTGTTAAGTCTTAATAAAAAAAATACTGTATTTTTATGTTCGTACTTGGTCCGGTGATTGAAATTTGGGTCTATGGCCAAACATGCTATGGAACAAGATCTTTTTCTCTGTGGTTGCTTTCTGACCAGAGATTAAAGAGTCCAATTCTGTACTGCAACAAGGTGGTTAAGGTGTTTATGGTAACACTAGCCACTACTTTTCTGTGACATCTCACGCAAAATATGATTTTTGACTGGGCAGAGTGGATGAAGGCTGGCTGCCAGCCCTTCCTTGTTTGTGATTAAAACTTGGTGTAGCATAGTTGAGTTTGGTTGAATGGTTGTTGCAAACTGAAGAAATAAGGGTGATAGAGCAAAGAAAAAACTGTTGAAACCCACACCACCACATCTATTAAGTACAACTTCAAATGCTCTAAAAGTTATTTCAAATATTTTCATGCATTGAAAGAAATT